>Ga0209668_10000377_pt1 | contig 18196 bp, 14 predicted proteins | sample FrelakmetPLP11PL_FD_187150 | JGI IMG/M metagenome (GOLD analysis project Ga0209668, IMG submission 187150) | Freshwater lake sediment microbial communities from the University of Notre Dame, USA, for methane emissions studies - PLP11 PL (SPAdes)... | ecosystem: Environmental > Aquatic >... | reverse complement strand
GCTCGTGGTTGGCCTGGTCGTAGATCTTTCCCTTGATGGAGCCGGGCAGGGCCAGGGCCGGGATGCTTAGCAACAGCAGGGCCAGGGCCAATCCAAATGTCCGGACGCTTTTCATGTTTTTCTCCAGATATTAAATTAGCGTTTGGGGTCCAGGTCAAGTTGGTATTCCTCTACGGTAGCCAAAGGGAAAGAATTGATCCCGCCAATGGCATAAATGTGGTTGTTTAAAAATGCGGCACCCAAACAAGACCGGCCGGTCTGCATATCGCTTCTTATATACCAGGCGTCGGCACCCGGATCGTACTTGCTGACCCTTTGGGAAAAAGTTCCATCATAGCCGCCCAAGACATAGATAAAGCCGTTGGCCACAGTAGCAGCCGAATAATTTGCCGCCCCGATCATGTCGCTGGCAGAGGTCCACAAATTGGTGGCCGGGTGATAAACGTCAACAGCGGAAAGCGGTTTGGGCCCGTGATTACCTCCCATCACATAGATCAAATTGTTGTAAACTACTGAGCAATGGCAGCTATTATCGCTAGGCAGGGTTGATTTTATGTACTGATAAGACGTATCTACTATGACCGTATCGAAAACCGTCCAGGTGGTGTCGGTCCAAACGGTATCATAACGGACCAAGGTATCGGTCCACCAGTCATTGGTGCTGGTGTTGTATTGGAGCACCGGTCCCAGGGTGTAGATCTTTCCCTGGACGGCCTGGGCCGAAGTGATATTGGTTGCGCCCTCCTCCGCTATTGGCATTGGTGGTAGACTGGACCAGGTGTCGAGCAAGGGGTCATACATTTCATTTCTATTATAAACGACGTTGAAGAACCATCCCCCTAAAGCATAGATCTTGTTGTCCCAGACGGCCACGGCCAGGTTGCTGCGGGGGGTCGGCATATCCGCCTTTCTGGTCCAGGTGTCCAACAATGGATCGTACTCCAGAACTTCATTCAGCCAAGTTAAACCATTTGTTCCGCCGATTATATAGATCTTATTGTTGACAACAGCCGTACCAAAGCCGTAACGGGGGGAGGGCATTTCTTGCCGGTAGAACCATGGAGAAGGCCGGGTGGTAAAGCTGTGGACCGGACCTTCGGTTAATGCCCAGTGGTTGTCACGAACCACTACCTTCCAATAATATTTAGTGTCATAGTCCAGGCCTGTTTTCTCCACATAATTTTGCTGGAAGTAGAGCTGTTCTACGGCCGGGAGTTCGGCAGAATTTCCCAAATAAAAATTATAATAAAGGGTATCATCCGCTGTAGGGTCCGAACATGTCCATCTGAAATAGAGGGTGGGATATTCTCCGGGTGCGCCGTCGGACGGAGCCAGGTAAACAGGAACATTTGGGGCGTAGTTGTAATGCGGCAGGGTGGTAAAAGACCAGACCGGTCCGGAGGTGATAACGCCCTGTTCGTCTTTGGCGAAGACCTTCCAGTAATAGGTGGTGTTGTAGCTGAGGCTGGCGACAAAATAGCTGGCCGCCGTCAGGCCCGAGGCGGTCAGCGCCGAAGGAGGGTTCAAGGTATCCAGATAAACATCGTAATAAAGCACGCCTCCATCCTTGTCGGAACACTGCCAGGAAAGCGTAACATCGGTGGTGGTGTGGTCAATGTTGGTGGCGCCGGCCGGGGGGTAGGGACTGTTGGGGGCGTTGGGGGCGTATTCCACTTCCTCTGGCTGGCGCTTGGTGCAGGAAGCGGCCAGGAAGCAGAGGAAAGCCAGGATCAAAAACACCCATGGTTTTTTCATAAAGGCCTCCGTGGTTTGTTTTAATTTACCTGAAGGGTATGTTTTTTGGATCCTCCTCCAGCCGGTACTCTTCCACCGAGGAAAGCGGAAAAATGTTCACACCCCCGAACATGTATATGCAATTGTTGACGAAGACCGCCCCGGACAGGGACCTGGCCGTCTGAATGTCGCTTCGGATGTACCAAGCGTCTGAAAGGGGGTCGTATTTGCTTACCCTTTTGTTGTAGCTGCTGGCATAACCTCCGATCACATAGATGAAGCCATTGGCCGTGGTGGCGGCCGAATAATTCGCAGGTCCGGGCAGGTCACTGGCGGAGTTCCATAGGTTAGTGACCGGATCATAAACATCCACAAGGGGTGTTGGGTATGAAGAGTAGGAGCCGCCCATCACGTATATCAAGTTGTTGTAAACTGCCGAGCAATAATAATGATTGCCGTGAGGGAGGGTCGATCTTACGAAGGTGTTAATGGTATCTATCCGGATAATTATCGAATCCAGGGTTATGGTATCGGCCCAGGAAAAGTAATATGTAGTGTCCCACCAATCGTCGGCACTGATGTCATATACCATCACCGGGCTTGTGGTGTATAGCTTTCCGTTGATGGCATGAACCGAAGAGGAGGACAGGTCCTCGGGGACCGGCGCCAAAGAAACCCAGGTGTCGGCAAAGGGGTCGTATCTTTCATTACACCTGCTGGTCCCCCCGATCGCATATATCTTATTGTTCCAGTCCGTGACAGCTAAATTGCTGCGGGGGGTGGGCATCTCGGCCTTGGATGTCCAGGTGTCCAGAACAGGGTCGTATTCTAAAACCTCCGAAAGTTCGACCATCCCGTTCGTGCCGCCGATGATATAAGCCTTGCCGTTGACGGCGGCGGCTCCGAAGCCGTAACGGGGAGAAGGCATATCTTTCTTATAATACCAAGGGCAGGCCCTGGTGGTAAAGGAGTGAACCGGTCCGGAGGCCGAGGCTCCGTGATTGTCCCAGGCCAGGATCTTCCAATAGTGGGTTGTGGCATAAGCAAGGGATGTTTGTAAATACCCGGTGTCCCTAAAGTTCTGGCAAACCAAAGGTGGTGAAACGGTGGTCCCCAGATAAACATCATATCGTAAGGTGTCGCTTGTTCCGTCGGGGTCCGTGCAGGCCCAATTGAAATTGAGGGTGGGATATTCCCCGGGTGCGCCGTCGGCCGGAGCCAGGTAACCCGGGTTGCCTGGAGCCTGGTTGGGATGGGGCAGGGTAGAAAAGCTCCAGACCGAGCCGGCGGTGACAACGCCCTGGTCGTCTTTGGCGAAGACCTTCCAGTAATAAGTAGTTTTGAAGTTGAGGCTGTCGACAAAATAGCTGGAGGCGGTGATCCCGGAAGCAATTACAGCCAGGGGCGGGTCTAAAGTGTCCAGGTAAACATCATAGCAGAGGACTCCGCCGTCATTGTCAGAACAGATCCAGGAAAGCGTAACATCGGTGGTGGTGTGGTCAATGTTGGTGGCTCCGGCCGGGGGGTAGGGACTATTGGGGGCGTTAGGGGCATAGGCTATCTCCTCCGGCTTGCGCTTGGTGCAGGAGAACAAGGCCAGAGCCAGCCCAACCACAAGAACCGCAAAACAGTATTTTCGCAACATGACAGGACCCCCGAGGTTTTATTTGTTAAGACTGTCTTTCCAGCGCTGTTCAAACTCATCAATGCTTATTCCATAAGTATCCCTGAAGGCCGGGCCGAAACCGGAACCCTGCTGCATTTTGGAAAAAAACAGACGGACGAAGGCCCAGTCATACTGGTTGGTCAAATAATTGGAGGCCGAAAGGCTGGCCTTATAGGCCAACAGCGCCTGGTCGGGCTCCAGGCCGGTAAACGGCTTCTGCAGATCCTTCAGGGGCACATAGACCTGTTCCTTCGGCGTAAGACCTTCCAGCAGCATGGCCAGACCCTCATTCAGCCAAGCCGGGCAGCGTCCGCCGGTCATGTCGTAGATGGCGGCGTGGGTGAATTCATGGGTCAGCACATTTTTAAGCAGCTGCCGGTCGTTCTGGTAGTTGGCCACCGGGATCCGGATCCGGCCGTCGAAGGCCGCCCCGGCCCAGGAGGCCAGATGGGTGATGTCCCGGAACTGCTGGTCGCTGTAAAGTATGACGCTGGTGTTGCCCCGGATGCGGTGACCCAGCTCGCTGCCCACCCGGTCCCGTATCTCCTCCAGCAGCATCAGCACCTGGCCGGACACCTCACGGTTCTCCGCCCCCTCGAACCGGATCTCAAAATAACCGCTGCGGTCCTGCTCAAAATCCCGCTCGGTCTGGCTTTCCCTGGTTAACTGGGCCAGGCGCTGGACGATGTCCGCGTTGTTGGGCAGGGCGCGGTTGGCCGTCTCCAGCAGGTAAATGGCCGAATCGTTCTGGTTGTCCAGGCAAAAGGCCTGGGCATTAAGATAATATATGACGGCGCTGATAAGAGAATCCTGCCTGGCGGCGGCGCCCAGATCCAGCACTTTTTGGTAATCGCCCTGGCGGTAGTTCAAGACCATCTCGTTGCCGTATACCGTGGCCAGATTGGCCCGGATCCCGGAGTCTCCCGGCGCCAGGCCCAGGGCCTGTTTCAAGAGTCCGGCCGCCTGCGGAAACTCTCCTTTTTGGGAAAGCGCCACCGCCCGGTTGGAAAGCTCCACCGCCTGTTCCCGCCGGGCCGCCGATTCCGCAGCCAACCGGTGTTTTTGGTAAGCCTTGTACAGGAACATTGCGGCGGCAGCAACCAGCAATACTGCGGCCACCCGGAATATAAGTTTCATTGAAAGATCCGTATTAGATTTTTTGCCGAGGTCTGCCGGGGAATTAGAAGGATCAACGGCCGGCAAATATTTTTATCCTGGTCTTCTTGTCAATCGCCTTCCACTGGCCGGTCTTAAGGTCCCCCAGGGAATAATTGCCGATCTTCACCCGGATCAGCCGCAAAGTGGGATGACCCACAGCCGCTGTCATCTTGCGCACCTGGCGGTTCTTCCCCTCGGTCAAGGTGATCTCCAGCCAGCAGTCGGGGATGTTCTTTCGGACTCTGATGGGCGGGATGCGGGCGGGGATCTCCGGCTGGGGGGACAGGATCATCACCGAGCAGGGCAGGGTTTCCTGCTGCTCGACAACCACGCCGGCCCGTAGTATTTTAAGGGCCTGGTCCGAAGGGATGTTCTCCACTTGGGCCCAATAGGTGCGGGAATGGCCGCGCTCGGGGTTCAGTAAAAGGGCGTTAAGTTCCGGCTCATCGGACAAAAACAGCAGGCCCTCGGAGTCGGCGTCCAGCCGTCCCAGGGAGTAGATGTTCTTGGGAAATCGGAAATCGGCCAGGGTCCTGTTCTTGGAGCCGTCGGCGGTGAACTGCGACAGTACTCCGTAGGGCTTGTTGAAGGCTATGAGCATGTTAAGGGTTAATCTTTCTGATCCCCTTCCCCAAAGAGAGAAAAGAGGAGGTCAAGTAATTTGGGGCCAGGGAAGGCCCGGTTCCGTCATTTGAATTTTAAAATGCCGTAATTCTGGGTGAGGTAATCCCAGTTGTATGTCCAAAAAACGAGCTGATTTTTGGATTGCTGTTTGCGCCGGAGGTTCATCCGAAGCTGGCTGTCCTTGTCAAGTTTCGCCAAGCCGATGTCCTTTAACGGCAGCTTCATTTCCATGATCCATTCATTATCCTTGCGGGCGCACTGTATCTGGTAATTGCCGTTCCAGCCCTCATTTTTTACGTCGCGGACGTTGTCTACCATCTGGTCCCAGACGGTGCCTATCGGGTTGACATAGATCTGGTAAACGGTGTCCTTGCCGGGCGCCAGGAAAAAGCCGACATAATCGTCCCTGTTGACCGGCTGGTCACGGACGGTCATGGTTGCTTTGATCCTGGCCATGGCGGTGTCGCGGCAGATCGCCGCCACATAAAGGTATTCGGCATCGTGAAGGAAATAGAACTTTGTGGAATCAGTTTGAGCGGGGTCGGTGTAGCCTTGGCAGAACTCCACCGCCTTGGCTGCCCCCCACCATTCGCTGCCGTCGATGCTGCCGTTGATCTCCGGGGCCTTCTTGGTCTTGGGACATTCGATTATCTTGGCAATTTCCGGAGCGTATTTTTCTATGTTGAAAAACTTGTCGCGGCCGAAAGGATAGGATACTTTCATCATGGGCAGGGGATATAAAACACCAGAACCTTTGAATTTAAAGGATTTTTTCAAGGTGTCTCCCGGGGCGATCTCCACTTCGGTCTCCGGATCAAGGGCTTGCCAATTCTTGCCTATTTCCCAAAGCACTTTGGTCTTGATGTTCTTGTCGGTCATATTGATCAGTTTCAGGTCCGTTTGGAATTCCTTTGGGGTTTTCCCTTCAAGAAATGAAGGTCCCCGTAATTCAATGGCCGGCCAGATCCCATTATAGGCGAAAATCTCTTCCTTGAGATTGACCCAGTCCGGATCAAAGGTGTTCCCGGCCCGCACCAATGCCGGGCTGGTCTTCCCGTCCTTGACGGTGACCCAAAGATACTGGTAAAAGACAGCCAGGCTGTGATTCTCTGACGGTCCGATCTCCGACCCGGAGCTGCCCATAACCACGTAGCGGATGCCGTCGTAAACTTCGGAAGCATATTGATGCCAGTGGCCGGTAAACACGGCGGTCACCTTGTATTTCTTAAAAAGGTCGTGGAGCTTGTCCGGCTTGCCGGCCCCCACCCCGTCCGCCCAAAAAGGCTTGTGCATAAGGACGTAGATCCCCGCCCTGTTCTTGAGGGCTTTTAGGTCCTTCTCCAGCCATTTGAGCTGGGCTTCATCCAGCTTGTCGGCGCTTCCCGCCAGGGAGTTGTCCATGATTATGAAATGGCTGTTCTGGTGGTCAAAGGAGTAGTAGGGATTGCGGCCGGTCTTTTTAATGAAAATGCTGCGGACATCGGGGGTGGTAATGTCGTGGTTGCCGGGAGCAAGATACACCGGGCAGGATATCAGTTTTAGGGACGGCAGGGTCTGGTCCCAGTCCCTGACCGTTCCGGCCGAGTCCTTGTACCCCTCGATCAGATCTCCCACCGTCACCACAAAATCGGGACGCATCCGCTCAATATCCTTAAGCACCATTTCAAAGGCTTTTTGGTTGGGAGTGTTGGTGCGGTCCCCCAGCACCACAAACCGGAAATTGTCCCGGGGCGGTTCGTTAACGGCTGTCTTGGACTTTTTTGCGCCCAATACCGCCTGGCTCAGGACGGCCAACAGCAAAAAGAGGGTCAGCAGGGATTTTTTCATAATGCCTCCGATGGAGTTTTAGGTGGTAATTGTTTCTCGGTGAAGACGCGGTTCGCCCTAATATTAAAGCATTAGAGACATAAATCCTTTCTTTGGTTTCATCTTTTTTGCCGGAAAACATATCAATAGGAAGGGAAATGTCCTCCTGAAGTTTAGCCCAAAAAGGTAAGCCCCCAAAGGGCTGACCAAAGATGGCAGTCTGGGGGGCTTAATGTTTTACCGATGATCTTTTATGGCGGGCCGGGGCAACATTCGACAGACAGGCGCCGATCAGGCAGACCTCGCCGATGGGAGTGATGGGTTCCAGTACGCCGCAGTTCATGGCGGCGTTCAAGGCATAAATGGAGCCCAAGATAAAGCCGTTGAGGAACTGTTGAAAAAGCATAATGTTTTTTGATAACAGACGGTCAACCAAATAACTTATTTATATTACTACAACAGGTAACTTTATGCAAGATAAAAATTAAAAAAAGCCAGAACAATATTTCCCGGCATTTATCTGGCATTAAGTTGGACCGCTTCATTAGTTATGTTTAGGGTTCTCTCGCGATGACGTGCAGAGTTATCCCTTCTCGGCCAGGAATACTCCTGCGATCACCACCGCTGCGCCGATGGCAAATCTCAAAGTGATGGGCTCGCTCAAAAAGGCCCAGCCTAATAGGGAGGCTATTATCGGCTGCAGGTTGGAGAAAACCGAGACCTTGGTGGCCTCCAGTTTGGAAAGGCCCCAGGACCAGACCAGGTATCCCAGCACCGAGGTCATCAGCGCCAGGTACAAAAGCGACAGGACGCCGGTCCTGGTTATCTGGCCGTAGTCCTGCCGGATCACCGCGGGCAGGCCAAAGGGGACGAACATCAGCGCGCCCAGGCCCAGGGCGTACCCGGTGACCACCAGCGGGGGATACTTCTTCAACAACTTTTTGCTGATAATGGTGTAAACCGCCCAGGTGATGACGGCCACGATCAGCAGCAGGTCACCCTTGATGGTTTTGGCCGACAAGTGAATTCCCTGGTCGAACAGCACCAGGATGATGCCCAGAAATCCCAGGGCTATCCCGGTGATCTTGAGGACTGTAGGCCGCTCGCCCAGGAACAGGGAGGACAGCAGCAGCACCATGATGGGCGTGGTGGCGTACATCAGGGCGCCGTGGGCGGCAAAGGTGTATTTCATCCCGTACAGGAAAAGCCCCTGGTTCAAGGGAACGGCCAGAAAGGCCAGCAGCAGAAAGGTCTTCCGGTCCTCCCTTTTTGGCAGGATGAATTCCCGGCGCCAAAGCAGAAGCCCGGCGAACACCGCCCCGGCCAGCAGAAAGCGGTAGACTCCCAGGGAGAACGGCGAGAATTCCCGCAGGGCAAACTTGGCCATCATGTAGGTGGCGCTGATCACGACCTGGGTCATGATCAGGACGGTGAATATTTGTTTTTTGGAAAGGTTGTTCATTTATTGATCTTAATATATTTTGCCACCAAGACACTAACATATATTAAATACTTTCGTTGTTAGATTTTACCCTTTGTGTCGTAGTGTCTTTGTGGCCGATGGTATCTTCCGTCTTGACGAAAGCATTATAATTTAGTATGCTATTGGTGTCAAGGAAAACCTGGGACCGCCGGACCGTGGCTTATCCGGGAAAGACAGGATTTACATGATTTTTCCACCATAAATTTCAGAGTATTAAAATGAACCGGGAAACAGCCGATAAGGAAATACGGAAATTGCGGGACGAGATAATCAAGCATGACTTTCGATACAATGAGCTGGCCAATCCGTCGATCTCCGACCGCGAGTATGATGCCCTGATGCAACGCCTGAAAAAGATGGAGGAGGAGTTCCCAGAGCTGATTACCCCGGACTCTCCCACCCAGCGAGTGGCGGGGCAGCCACGGGTGTCATTTAGAACCGTCAGACACCGGGCCCCAATGCTCTCCCTGGACAACACCTATTCGGCCGACGAGTTGAGGGAGTTCGACGCCCGGGTCGCAAAGGTGCTGGAAGGGCAGAGGTACGAGTACGTGGCCGAGCTGAAGATTGACGGGCTGGCGGTGTCGTTGCAGTACAAGGATGGCAGGTTCCATCAGGGCGCCACCCGGGGCGACGGGACCAAGGGCGACGACGTCACCGTCAACATCAAGACCATAGAGGAGGTGCCGCGCACTTTATCTCCAAGCGCCGCAGGGCTCCAGGAGGTAGAAATCCGAGGCGAGGTCTATATGCCGCGTCAGGAATTCCTGCGCATTAACCGGGAAAGGGAAGAATCCGGCAAGGAATTGTTTGCCAATCCCCGCAATGCGGCGGCGGGTACCTTGAAAATATTGGATTCCAAAATAGTGGCGGCCCGCCGCCTGTCAATCTTCGTCTACGGGGTAGGGCAGGCGCCGGCGGCGCTGCAAGACCACTACTCCACCCTGGAAGCCCTCAAGCAGGCGGGGTTCAAGGTCAACCCTTTCATCAAGCTTTGTCCGGACATCCAGAGCGTGATCGATTACTGCAACCAGTGGGAGAACAAGCGGGACGAGTTGGATTACGAGACCGACGGGATGGTGATCAAGGTCAATTCCTTTGCCCAGCAGAAAGCCTTAAGCGCCACCGCCCACAGCCCCCGCTGGGCTATGGCCTACAAGTTCCCGGCCCGGCAGGCCACCACAGTGCTCAAGGATGTGGAGTTCAGCGTGGGCCGCACCGGGGTGGTGACGCCGGTGGCCATCCTTGAACCGGTGCTGCTGTCGGGCTCAACCGTGGCCCGGGCCTCGATGCACAACGAGGACGAGCTGGTGAAAAAGGACATTCACTACGGGGACACGGTCTTTGTGGAAAAGGCCGGGGAGATCATTCCCCAGATAATCAAGGTGGTGATGGAAAAACGCCAGGCCCAGGCCAAACCGGTGAAGATGCCCAAAAATTGCCCCTCCTGCGGCGAGCCGCTCACCCGCAATCCGGAAGAGGCGGCCTGGCGCTGTCTCAATGTCTCCTGCCCGGCCCAGGTAAAGGGGCGGATAGAACATTTTGCCTCGCGCTCCTGCATGGACATAGACGGCCTGGGCACGGCCATGGTGGAAATACTGGTCAACGGCGGGCTGATAAAGGATTATGGGGACATATATTCCCTCCGGGGCGAGCAATTGATAAAGCTTGAACGGTTGGGAAAGAAGTCGGCAGAGAATCTCTTGCTGGGAATAGAAAAAAGCAAGGACAATCCCTTCTGGAAGCTGGTAATGGCTTTGGGAATAGACAATGTGGGGGCCCAGGCGGCCAGGCTGCTGGCCCAGAGATACCGGTCGTTGGATAGCTTGCAGAAAGCCACCTGTGAGGACATCTCCCAGATCTACGGCCTGGGCGGCGCGGTGGGAAGTTCGGTGGAGAATTTCTTTGCCAACAAGAAGAACCGGCAGGTCCTGGAAAAACTTAAGAAGGCCGGGGTCAACTTGGAGTCGGCCGATGGGGCAGAAGTTCCCCAGACCTTCGCCGGTATGACCGTGGTCTTGACGGGGTCGTTGCAGAACTACACCCGGGAGCAGGCCACCGAGCTGATCGTCAGCCGGGGCGGGCAGGTGACGTCTTCGGTCTCCAAGAAGACCTCAATGGTGCTGGCCGGAAGCGAACCGGGGTCCAAACTGGACAAGGCCAAAACGCTGGGGGTGAGGGTGGTCGACGAGACAGAATTTGAAAACCTGCTGGAGCCAAGTTAAGGTGGTCAAAAGATACCAGATAAATGCCGGGATACTCAACCCGGAAAGCCCGCAAAAATGCAGGTTTATAAAGGATGGGGTCCTGATATTCAATGAAGACGGGCATATTCTGTACTGCGGGCAGAGAAAACAGGCGCCATTGCTGGACTCGACAAAAATAAAGGTCCCGGCTAATGCCTTCATCATCCCGGGGCTGATAGACTGCCACACCCACCTTTCCCAGTACTATGTGCGGGGCCGCAGCGGGGATACTCTTTTAGGCTGGCTAAAGAACCACATTTTCCCGGCCGAGCGCAAGTTCAAGGACACCAAACACGCCGCCCTGGTCTCCAAAAAATTCTACCAACGGCTGTTGTCCAACGGGATCACCTGCGCCGCGCTGTACACCAATTACGGGGCCGGGGTCCGGGCGGCTTTTGAGCAGGCCGAAAGAGCGGGGGTCAGGGCAATCATCGGGTACACCCTGATGGACCGAAACGTACCCAAAGAACTTAAGCAAGACCCTGAAGTCGCAATGGAAGAATGCCGGAGGCTTTATGAAAGATATCATAAGGCATCCGGCCGTTTGTTTTTTTCGATCAACCCCAGGTTCGCGCCATCCTGCAGTCCAAAACTGCTGAAGGCGGCGGGCGATTTCGCCAATAAATACGATGTTCACATCCAGACCCATATTTCGGAGAACCTGCAGGAACTGGCAGAGGTAAAAAGACTTTTCCCAAAAACCAAGAGCTATGCCGAGGTCTACGACCGGGCCGGCCTTTTGACCCCCAGGACGCTCCTGGCCCACGGTATTCATCTTTCCCGGAGCGAGAGATTGCTGGTCCAAAAGCGGGGCTGCGCAATGGTGCATTGCCCGTCCTCCAATCTGTTCCTGCATTCGGGCAGGTTTCCGGTGGAGCAGTGGGAGGATTATCCCCGGCTGGCTTTGGGCAGCGATGTGGGGGCCGGGCCGTCCTTCTCCATGTTCGACGTGATGCGCGACGCCTATTACATTAACATCATGCCTTTGGCCCAGCTGTTCTATCTGGCAACATTGGGCGGGGCCAAAACTTTGGGACTAGAGAAAAACATCGGCAGCCTGAAGGCAGGCAAGCAGGCCGACTTTTCGGTGATAAGGATGTCGGACATGCAGGCTCCCGGTTCCGAAGAGTTGTTGTATGACCTGATCTTTAAATGGGACCAGCGGGAGATAGTGCAGGTCTTTGTGGCCGGGCGGAGGGTTTGGCCAAACTGCTAAAGGCTATATAAAAAAGGCAGGAGATAAATCTCCTGCCTTTTTCTTGTTTTAAAGGGTCATTATTATTTTGAGGTAAAAGTATGCTGAGTCGCCCAATTCTCAGAAAGCAGGGTATAATACCCACGGGGAACGGTGCCGTCGGCGTTGAAATGCATCCGGCAGAACTCGACCCCTCCGGCCGATACCGTACCATCGCCAGATCCATCGGCGATCAGTGTGATCTCGCCGGTGATGATGGCCATGACATAACCGGTGCCGCTTAACACAGGATAGGTGCCGGTGTAAGCAAAGTGGCCGCTGTGATCATTGACCCCGACGTTGTCAAAAGTCAGGTGCCAATAATACCCGTAGTTCACTCCGAGCACTTCGTAGGGGAAATCCCATTTCCACAAACCATGCACCGTGTTCGGTTTGGTCTGCCAGCCGATGGTGTAATAATAGGTCCACTTATAGGCCGTGGTGTCAACCCATTCGTACTTTAATTCGACGCTGTCGGGTGAGACGGTGGTGTCCGGTCCATACCAGGGGTCGGCCATCAGGTGAACGCCCCAGCGGTACTGGGAGCTAAATGTCTGCCACCACCATTGGGTGGTAGAGTCATAATGCCAGCTGGTATCGGGCGGGGTCTTAACTTCGTAATCCTGGCGTGAAGTCAGGGAAATGCTGCCGCCGCTGAGCATATCCATGTTGCCCTGCACCTGTTCCACCCCGGATAAGGTCTGGTCTGCGGCTATGCCGGCGACAGTGGCTTCCTGGGCTGCGGGGATCGTCGTCGCGGTCGGTGTCGGGGTCGGGGTCTCCGTCGGCGTCTTGCTGCAACCGAAGGCCGCCAGAGCGATCATAACCAAGGCCAAATACAGTTTGATCTGTTTCATCCGTAGCTCCTTTTATTGAATTAGTGGTTAGTTGTCATTACATGCTAAAAATATACTATATTTTTAATTACAAGTCAAGCAGTCCCTGCAATTGTTTTTTGTCTAAAAATTTCGGCCGGCCCAGGGCTTGTGCCAAAAAGGATATTTTGGCCAGGTGCTCCACCCGCTCCATTCTTTGCAGGGCTTCCTCCAAACTCCGGCCCAGGGCCAAAACCCCGTGGTTGGCCAAAAGCAGGGCCTGATGTTCTTTGATCAATGGCGCCATTGACCGGGGCACTTCTTCTGTGGAGGGCGCGGCATATCGGGCCAGGGGAACTGGGCCAACGGTCAAAACCACCTCCGGCAGCAGCGGAGCCTTTAAGTCCAGCCCGGCGGCGGCAAAGGCGGTGGCAAAGGGCGGGTGGGCGTGGACGATGGCCTTGATATCCGGGCGCATCTTGTAGGCATAAAGGTGCATTTTGATCTCGGAAGAGGGTTTCCCCCGTCCCGCCAGCACCTTTCCCTCCAGGTCGGTCAACAGAAGCTGGGATTCTTTGATGTCCCCCTTGCGTAGCATGGAAGGGGTGATCAGGATCCTCTTGCCGTCCAGGCGGGCCGAGACGTTGCCGTCGGTGGCGGGCACGAAGCCCAGGGCGTCCAGCTTTCGGCAAACCCGGATCATCTCCTTTCGAGAAACATTCATTATATAGCCTTTCTTCTTTTTATAAGGAAACCAGGAAGGACAGGAAAAACAGCAAATATTTGGGATCGCCAATGTTCAGGCCTTATGGTATTTTTCATGGATTCCTGGTTTCATAATATAAGCTCCGTTTACTCGACCTCTTTTCCGTGCTGCAGCTGGTAGAGGTTGTAGTAGACCCCCCGCTTCTTAAGCAATTCCTGGTGGGTACCCACCTCCTTGATCTGCCCCTTGTGCAGGACGTAGATCCGGTCCACGTGCTTGATGGTGGATAATCTATGGGCGATGACGATGGAGGTCCGCCCCCGCATCAAAATGTCCAGGGCGTCCTGGATCAGCTTTTCGGTGGCAGAGTCGATGTTGGCGGTGGCCTCGTCCAGCACCAGCACCGGCGGGTCAAAGGCCAGGGCCCGGGCAAAGGACAGCAACTGGCGCTCCCCGGAAGAAAGGGTCACCCCCCGCTCCTTGACCTCCTGGTCGTATTTCTGCGGCAGACGTTCAATGAAGGTGTCGGCGTGGACCTGGCGGGCGATCTCCCTTACCTTTTCATCGGACAGTTCCTTGTTCAGCCGGATGTTGCCCTTGATGTCTCCGGAGAACAGGAACACGTCCTGCATCACCACCCCCAGCGAAGAGCGGAGGCGGGAAAGACCCAGCTCCCGGATGTCGGTCCCGTCCAAAAGTATCCGGCCGCTGGACACATCGTACAGCCGGGATATCAGATTGATGATGGTGGTCTTGCCGCTGCCGGTGGACCCCACCAGGGCCACCTTTTCACCGGGGGCCACGGCAAAGGTGATGTTCTTGAGCACCGGCTCTCCCGGCAGGTATTCAAAGCAGACGTCCTTGAATTCTATTTTGCCCCTGGCCCGTTCCGGCTCCGAAGCCGGGGGAATGTCCTTTATGGTCACCGGCTCGTCCAGCAGCTGGAAGATGCGCTCGGAGCTGGCCATGGCCGACTGCAGCACGGTGTAGCTTTCGGTAAGCTCCTGGATGGGGCGGAAGAACATCCTAAGGTAGGTGATGAAGGCCACCAGCGCTCCCAGCGAGATGTTCTGCCGTATCACCTGGCCGCCGCCGTAGTAGATGATCAGGCCCAGGCCGATCCCGGATATCACCTCCACCAGGGGCCGGAAGAAGGACATCACCATCACCTCCTGCATGGAGGCCTGGAAATAATCCCGGTTGATCAGCTGGAAGCGGCGGATGCTTTCGGACTGGCGGCGGAAGATCTGGATGACCCGGACCCCGGAGATGTTCTCCTGCAGGGTGGCGTTGAGCCGGGCCAGCCGGACCCGGATCCGGCGGTAGATGTCGCGGGCCCGGATCCGGAAGAACACGGTCCACAGCGCGATGAAGGGAAGCAGGGCCAGCACCACCAGGGCCAGCTTTAAGCTGTAGAAGAAAAGCACCCCCAGGATGGCCAGGGTCAGCAGGATGTCGCGGAGCAAAGCCAGGAACACCGAGGTGAAGGCCTCGTTGACGGCGTCCACGTCGTTGGTGGCCCGGGTCACCAGGCGCCCCACCGGATTGCGGTCAAAATAACGCATGTCCAGTACCTGAAGCCGGGCGAATACTTTGCGCCTTAGGTCGTGCATGAAACGCTGGCCCACCAGCAGCACCATGAAGGTCTGGAAGAAGTTCAGGATGAAACCCAGCACGATCAGCCCCAGGAACTGCAGGCCGATCCGCTGGATCCCGGCAAAGTCCCGGGCCCGCAGCAGGGATATTTCGTCCGGAGACAGCTTTTTCAGGTCGGAGTGCCTGATCAGCGCCACCCCGCCGTAACGGGAGAAAAGAAGGGGGTGGGCGTCCATGACCGCCTGGATCCCGGCCTGTTCCGGAAAATCCCCGAGCTTAAAATAATAGTACGGGGTGCCGTCGACCAGGCCCTGTTTCTGCCAGCCGGCCATCAGGTATTTGTCTCCGGAGGAAAGCTTGGAAACGTCCACCAGCACGGTGTCGCCGGACAGGCTCAAGGCGCCGGCCACCGGACGGCCCGGCACCGCCTTGCGCCCGGAAACGGTGATGTAGCTGTCGATGGCCCGCCGGGTGAACTCGGGCAGCACCAGCTCAAAGCCGGTAACGGCCAAAAGCACCACCAGCGAAACGGCCAGGTGGGCCCGGTAGGGCCATAAAAATGCCGACAGCCGTTTTATCAGCCGGGCGTCGTAGATGCTGCCCAGGGCGGCTTCTTCGTGAAATTCGTGTTGTTCGTGCGTGCTCATATTATTTGAAAACAGGCCATTTTCTTAACAAATCCGAGTAATAATCATTTGTTTTATTTATGTAAAATTTATAATCTACAGCATAAGGCCCCTCAAGATGTTTCGCCCCCTTAATGACCCATAACTCACCTTTATTTGGTGCTAGCCCATATATCTTTTTTGCCATCCATAGGGGGGTATTAGTATCCTTATCTCCAGCGACAATGAACACTTTGCAATGTTGCATGTCTTTTATGGCGGTTATGGGTTCATAATTTGCCGGGTAACCACCGGGCACATAAAAAAATCTTTTTTTTGCCTTTTGAATAGCGATTATGTCCGTTGTGCTGGTTACCATGCCATCTGCCACCAAAACTTTTATCTCTGGGTGCCTTGCCGCCACCCCAAAGCAAAGTATTGTCCCCATTGATAAACCAAATAAACCAAGATTGGTAGGATCTACATCCTGACGTGTTTTTACGTATTTAAGGGCCGCTTCAAGGTCAGTTATGAATTCCGGATATATCAAAGCAGTGGTATCAATGGGCCAGGTCCCGCTTTTGCCAAAGCCCCTGTAATCAAACAATAATACGTTAATGTTGTTTGACAGAACATTCGTGTAAAACAATAAATCGCCCATATTGCCTTTGTCCGGCCCGGCGACAATCACTGTGGGACGTTTTAATGTGCAGGTGTCTGGTTTAAAAAACCAACCGGTAAGCGTTATCCCGTCTTTGGTAATAAAAGTTACATCTTCAACCACAACATTACTCAGGGCACAGTTCTGGTAAGGGGTTTCAGAATATAAAGGGCTTGGCTTTAAGGCAAAACCATATTGCCTTACCAAAACAATAAGCAAGAAATAAAATAGATACCGTTTATTAAAAAGGTACTTATTTGACAACAATATTTTAATGGGATATAGCATATCGTACAAAAAAATTGCTATTGCAGCATTTTCAATGCATATCAGATATCAGGAATGGCGGTATTTAATGACCTTGACCTCCTCCAGCGTCACCAGGCCCTCCGCCACCTGTTCATCAATGAACGGCATCAAGGTATCGATCTTTTCCTGGGTGTCCACGATCTCGACCACCACCGGCAGGTCCTCGGAGAGTTCCAGCAGCTTGGAGCTGTGGATCCGGCTGTCGGCCCCAAAGCCCAAAATTCCCCGGACCACGGTGGCCCCGGCCAGGTTAAGCTCCCGGGCCTTGAGCACGATCTGCTCGTAGAGGGGCCGGCCCTGGCGCTTGTCGCTTTCGCCGATGAATATCCGCAGCAGTACCGCTTGTTCCGGCAGCTTCATATCTTCTCCTATCTTATCTTATTGCTCTCAACAAAAAACGGGAGGCGTAAAGGCCGGCCGCCACCAGCAGCAGTCCCAGGACGGTGCTTAAGAGGATGTTGTTGATGAACAGTCTGATCTGGCCCTCGCGCAGCAGGTTCACCGATTCCAGGCTGTAGGTGGAGAAGGTGGTGTAGGCCCCGAGGAACCCGATGGTGATGAAGCTCCGCAGGTCGGCCGGAATGACCGAGGTCTCGAACAGCTCAAAGAAGAAGCCGATCAGAAAACAGCCGGTGAGGTTGACCGCCAGCGTGCCCCAGGGGAAAATGTCGCTGACGTTCAGATGGACCCATTTGGACAGCCCGTAGCGGGCCAGGGCTCCCAGGCTTCCGCCCAGCGCGATGTATAAAATGTGCATGGGTGTTAGGGAATTGATAATTGGGATTGGATGTTTGGGGTTAGATATCAGGGAACGGTTGCCAGTAAGGATGACTTAAAGCTTATAGCCTATAGCGGATAGCTCGCAGTTAGGCCTTCTCCAGTTCCCGTTCCAGCTGCTGCAGCTGGTGCATCTCAAAATACTTGCCCTTGCGGTCCAACAGCTCCTGATGTTTTCCCTGCTCCACTATCCGGCCCTGGTCCATCACCAATATCAGGTCGGCGTCCATGATGGCGAAGATGCGGTGGGAGATGACGATGGAGGTGCGCTGTTCCAGTTCGGATCTCAGGCTGTCCAGTATCCTGCGCTCGGTGTCGGCGTCCACCGCCGACAAGGCGTCGTCCAGTATCAGAATGGGCTTGTCCAGCAGCAGGGCCCGGGCCAGGGCCAGCCGCTGTTTCTGGCCGCCGGACAAAGTGACCCCCCGCTCGCCGATCACGGTCTGATAGCCCTTGGGCAGCCCCAGGATCTCCTGGTGAACGGAGGCCAGCCGGGCCACCCTTTCCAGCTCGCCGTGTTCGGGCAGGGGCCAGCGCCCAAAGGAGATGTTCTCCTCAATGCTGTCGGAAAACAGGAAGCTGTCCTGGGGCACAAAGGCGAACTGCTCACGCAGGGAATCCACGGTATAGCCGGTGATCTCCCGGCCGTCCAAAAGTATCCGTCCCTGCCGGTAGTCATACAACCGCATCAGCAGGTGGGCCAGGGTGCTTTTGCCCGAACCGATGGTGCCGGTGATGCCCAGCATCTTTCTGTCCTTAAGCTCAAAGCTGATGTC
>Ga0209668_10000375_pt1 | contig 18292 bp, 14 predicted proteins | sample FrelakmetPLP11PL_FD_187150 | JGI IMG/M metagenome (GOLD analysis project Ga0209668, IMG submission 187150) | Freshwater lake sediment microbial communities from the University of Notre Dame, USA, for methane emissions studies - PLP11 PL (SPAdes)... | ecosystem: Environmental > Aquatic >... | reverse complement strand
TTCTAGTAAATACCAGTGAGTGTAAGTAGGTGAACATAAAAAATTAAATGTATGTAAAGAAAAGTAAAATCTCTCAAAACCTCTTCACTCTTGCCTCTTGCCTTTTGCCTCTTGCCTTGCCATAACGACAATTTTCAATGCTAACCTACTTAGTTCTAATTCTCGAGAGAAAAAAGTGCTAGTTGTTTAGATATCTCTTGACATTTGAGTTTATTTCCGGGAATTAACTTGAAAAGACAACTCCCAAGTTCTTGTGCAAGTAATACAGGAAGTGCATTATCATACAGCGATCGCCTATAAATTTCTTATCCTTTGCGATTTCTTGGTGGCGCTTACGCGAACTGCTTGCAGCAGCGCTTCGCTATCGCACCCCAACATCCCTAAATAGCGATCGGGAATCATGACCCCACCGAAATCAGTAAAAATATTATTATCAATATCAGAGATTTGTGATTCTACTTGCATTTTTTACAATTATGATTAACAGATTATTTTGATTTTGACGGAAAATCTCTTGAAGAATAGAGATACATTGATTATCGCATATTTATGGAAAGGATATAGATCCCCGACTTCTCAAAGAAGTCGGATATCTGGTGTTTGTTTTTCATAGCACAAATAGCCAACCATAACTATATTAAATACAGTGTCTCTATCTGAACTCACTGAGTATGACCGCATCAACAGCCGTAAATCCTTATTTAGCGGGTAACTTTGCCCCCATAAACACAGAAATCAGCACTGATACCTTGGAAGTTATTGGAGAAATCCCCCCAGAACTATCAGGGATGTTTGTCCGTAATGGTCCCAACCCGCAATGGAGTCCCATTGGTCAATATCACTGGTTTGATGGGGATGGAATGTTACATGGAGTCCAAATTAACGACGGGAAAGCCACCTATCATAATCGCTATGTGAAAACTAGAGGATGGAAGATTGAACATGAAGCGGGTAAAGCTGTGTGGAGTGGACTTTTAGAACCACCGCAAATGGACAACCCTCACGGACCAGGGAAAAATACCGCTAATACAGCCCTGGTGTGGCACAATCAACAGCTTTTAGCATTATGGGAAGGAGGTGCGCCCCATCACATCAGCACTGCTGATTTAGCAACTATTGGGGAACATACCTATAATGATAAACTGGTTTCCGCCTTTACCGCCCATCCCAAGGTAGATCCTGTCACCGGGGAAATGATGTTTTTTGGTTACGGTTTCAGACCACCTTATCTACAATATGGCGTAGTTTCCGCCCAGGGGGAGTTATTACGAACAGTACCCATAGAAATACCCACAGCGGTAATGATGCACGATTTCGCCATCACAGAAAGTTATACCATTTTCATGGATTTACCTCTGACATTTAGTGTGGAAAGAATGCAGCGGGGAGAACCAATGATGATGTTTGAGAGCGATCGCCCCAGTCGGTTTGGTATAATGCCTCGTCATGGTGACAACAGCAATATTCGCTGGTTTGAATGTCCCTCTTGCTATGTCTTCCACACCCTCAACGCTTACGAAACCGGAGACGAAGTGGTACTTATCGCTTGTCGCATGAATTCTACTAATGTTCTGGTTTCTGACGATACACACCGTGAGGAAAAAGGAGACATTCCTTATTTACACAGTTGGCGTTTTAACCTTAGCACAGGTGCAGTTACAGAAGAAAAACTAGATGACGTACCGGGAGAATTTCCCCGTGTCAACGAAAACCTGTTAGGAAGAAAAACCCAATATGGCTATGTAGGAAAAATGGCACATAGTCAAAATCCCTTATTTGATGGTCTAATCAAATATGATTTTGAAAATGGTAAATCCCAAACCCATGAATTTGGTAAAAATCGGTATGGTGGAGAAGCCGTATTTGCACCTCATCCTCATGGTACTGCTGAAGATGCAGGATGGTTAGTAACATTTGTTTATGATGAAAATTCCCAAACATCAGAACTCGTAATTATTAACGCCCAAGATATCACCAATGAACCCATAGCGCGGGTAATAATTCCCCAGCGTGTTCCCTACGGATTTCACGGTATTTGGATTTAATGTAAGGGTAGCGCCCCGTGCCTACCCCGTTATTTGGGGCAACCACAGGGGGTTTGCCCCTACTTATTATTTTCTATTTAGGAGGATTTTTCTCAACTAAACCAGCGAACTTTTTTAATATTTCCCAATACCTTTCACCTGCAACAAAGGATAAATCATTGTGGCTGGCTTTATCTACCCAAAAATAAAGTTTGGGAGATGATACAGCCGCAAATAATTTTTCTCCATGACTAAAAGGAATAATTTCATCAGATTTACCATGAATGATCAAAACTGGAGATTTTACTTTTTTGATTTTGTCGAGGTTAGTGAATTTATCAAAGGGTAAAAGTGGCACAGGAACAACTACTCGAAAAATAGAAGTAAAGCTACTTTCAACTATTAACCCAGCTACAGGGTTTTTAGATGCTAAATCTACGGCTGAACCACCACCAACGGAACGCCCAAAAACTATAATTTGTTGAGGAGAAATCTTTAATTTTTGGATTAAATAATTGTAAGCAGTATCAATATCTTGATAAGCAGCTTTTTCTGTAGGAGTTCCTTCACTTGTTCCATAACCGCGATAATCATAAGCAAAGACACTAAAACCCAAATCTCGGATTTTTTGTAAATGTGGTTTTATATATCCCAAATCTTCAGCATTACCATGGGCATAAAGAATGGTATATTTAGCTTGAGAATTTGGTAAATAGATTGCAGAAATATGTTTATTCTCTGCGGTTTTTATCTTGAGAATATCCTGATTATCTTGATAACTGGATAGTTGAGGGAGAAAAATCATGCTGTCAGCGCGGAAATACACATAGACAGCAAAAAAGGCGTAAATAAAAATGAGAGATTTTAACATTCGCTTCCAATTTAAATCGCCGATAAGCAATTTTTTTAATTGCTGTTTATCCATGATAGAGAAATAATAAATTACAGCGATTTTCGGGTAAATTCCGTAGGTTGGGTTGACGCTAGGAAACCCGACATTATTAATCTTTTTGTTAATTAATCCTTTTGTTGGGTTGCACTTTCGCTTAACCCAACCTACAATTTTATTAACATCAAATTACATATCTTCTTGATATTTTACTAGCAACGTAGGAATGTAATCATAGCCATCAACACCAATAATAGCAATCATGTTCTGGCGATTTTGTTGGAGTAATAATTGAAATTTGTCTATACCCATTTGTCCTCTAATAATTGTCAATAAAGCAGCGGGTTGTCGCCATTCATCAGAGGCGATTTGCTCTAAAAGATACATTCCTAAACTACCAGAGTAAACTGCTTTTTCGTAATTAGCCATCATATAATTAGCTTCAGCTAAATAGGCTAAATTACGACCTTGTAAATACAAATCGCCAGAAATTTGGGCAATTTTAAAGGCATTTTCTAAATATTTAATTGCTGTGGGATATTGTGCAGTTACTAAATAAGCAATTCCTAGACTACTAAAACATAAAGCTTGACTTTGTAAATCGTTTAATTTTTCTGCTAATTTTAAACCTTGTTCTAGATAGTTAATCGCAGATTCATAAACTTCCGGTTCACTAATTTCTGTTTGCTTTGCTTGCATAACTTCGCTATAACCTAGATTTACCAAAGCATTAGCTTCTCCAGTTTTGTCTCCTGTTTGTCTACTGTAAATTAATGCCCGTTGACTATAATTAATGGCTTCACCATAATTTTGCTGTTGTACATAAGTCCGACTCAGGTGATTGAGATTGGCGATTTCACAGGCTTTATCTCCGGCAGTTCTAGCTATTTCTACGGCTTGTTGATGAAAATCAAGAGAGCGATCATATCTGCCCAAACCGCGCTGAGAATACCCCAATAATGTTAAAATCCGGGCTTTTTCTTGAGTACCTTCGGCAGAACGCAAGGGGGCATCTAAATAATCTAAAGCATCCCGTAAATAACTACCGGAAAATGAGGCGAAAATCCCACCATAGAGGGGGAAATAAGGACGTTGGGCAAAGGTTCGCAAAATTTGCAGCATGATTTGGGATGCACCATTGCTATATATTAATGCTTGATTTTGAAAACCACTGGCTAATTGACTCCAAATTACAGCAAAGGTTAAAAATGTGGAAATAGATAATTTAGGACCTGCTTTAATATCATAAGCTTGTTGATCGAACCAGTTAATTAAACCCCTTTGCAAAAACTGTAAAACTATTGTTAATTCTACCCAGTTACTCAAACTAATTTGCTGTTGTTGTTGAGCAAATTCTAGGGCTGATTGTTCTTTTGCGAGAATCTGAAAAAATGCTTGGGGAACTTCACTATTAACTACTTTAGCCCAACTTGCCCAAGGACTATTTTCTCCAGGTATACCACCAAATCCTAGAGAACTTTTGGGTTCATACATCCAATTCAGTAAATTTGCTTGGATTCTTTGCCAAGAAGCGATACCACGATTAATCCCGTCAGCAATTTCCTGAAAATCTTGATTAGCACTGGCAAATTGTTGTAAAGATTTGGCTAACTGTTGAAGTTGGGACAAATTTAAGGGATACTTCAAATTGGGATCAGTAGCTCGTAGTAAAGCCGTTAATCGCTCATCTGCGGTGGCTGTGGTAATTTCCCGCATAGATAGGGATATCGCTTCAGTGGCTTTATTTTGTTCTTGCCACCGTTGCCATTGAGTTTGGATAGTTTTAGCCGCGCGTAAACTCCGGGTAGCTTTGGCTTTTTTCAGTTCATCGGTTTCCGAGTCTACCTGAGATTGTATGATATTGAGGCGATCGCTCAAAACTAATTCAAACACCTCCCCAGTCCCGGAAGTGATACCTTTGAGCAACATTTGATAAACCTGCTCTACAGAGCTAATTTTACCCTTGAGAGTGGTTTCGATAATATCGTTAATTAAAGCGAGATAATGCTCGCGCAATGGTAAAGAGTCTGACACTTTAGCTAATAGAGAACATCACAACAATTCTCATTGTAGCTGTTGCAGGTTGAGAGATTGAGGATTGACTGTTAAGAACATCGGGAGCCGTGTACACGGAAACGGGTACGCACGGATCTAAAAGAGAGGGGCGGGAAATAAGCGCGACTTGAAAGGTCGTTTAGGACGGAGAGCCGACTATCCTAGAGAATTCACACTCTCTACCCTCATGTAAAAAGACTCTTTTCAGAGTCTGGTCACGCCCAAGTAGGTAACGAAACAGGCGGAGTGCAGACCACAAACGTAGCCATGTAAAGGTCAAGGGGGAAGCGTCGCCAGATGACCCTTCACTCAAAGAATACTGGGAAAAACGCCACCAGAAATATGGAAAGAGCTACTGGGAGAAAAACTCTTGGAAGTATAAAATCGCTCAAAACCAAAATTGGAAATGTCCTATCTGTGGTGAACCTTTATTCAATGGAGAGGAATTAAACACCCATCACATAGTTCCTGTTGCTCAAGGTGGACGAGACGGCATTGAAAACCTACAGCACTTGCATCATGCGTGTCACAAACAGGAACATTCTAAAACCAAGTCAACTCGCTTGAAGTAAGGCTTGAGCCGTGTAAGTGCGAAAGTCTTATGCACGGTTCTTAGGGGAGGGGAGAGCGGTGACGCTCGAACCTTACCCGACTATTCCCCCTCGACTCTACCAAAATTAAAGTCCGAGATTGCTAACGGGTGTATTTTTTTTGGTAATCTAAACTGGCACTTTTAGGGTTTTTCATAGTCGTGACACCCTGACTGTGGCAAAACAAGTGATTAAAGAGAATTTTATGGCGCTTATAGTTCAAAAATACGGTGGTACATCTGTTGGTTCAGTCGAACGGATTCAAGCTGTGGCGACGCGGGTTGAAAAAACTGTCAAAGCTGGCAACTCTGTTGTCGTAGTGGTTTCGGCAATGGGTAAAACTACTGATGGATTAGTTAAACTAGCTAATGACATCTCTAAAACTCCTAGTCGTCGGGAAATGGATATGCTGCTTTCCACAGGAGAGCAAGTTACCATTGCTTTACTGAGTATGGCATTGCAGGAAATTGGTCAACCAGCAATTTCGATGACTGGCGCTCAGGTAGGCATTGTTACCGAAGCAGAACACAGCCGCGCTCGGATTTTACATATTGAAACTGAACGCTTAATGCGGCAAATTAATAGCGGTAAAGTGGTTGTGATTGCCGGATTTCAAGGAATTAGCAGTACAGAAGCATTAGAAATTACTACTTTGGGACGTGGTGGTTCTGATACTTCCGCCGTTGCCATAGCCGCTGCTATCGGGGCAGATTTTTGTGAAATTTATACAGATGTTCCAGGAATTTTAACTACAGATCCGCGTCTTGTTCCTGAAGCCCAATTATTGACAGAAATCACTAGTGATGAAATGCTGGAACTGGCTAGTTTAGGGGCGAAGGTATTACATCCCCGGGCTGTGGAAATTGCCCGCAATTATGGCGTTCCCCTGGTGGTGCGCTCAAGTTGGACGGATCAGCCCGGAACTTGGGTAACAACGCCGTCTAGGCAAGATCGGGCGTTAGTAAATTTAGAATTGGCACGGCCAGTGGATGCTGTGGAGTTTGATATTCAACAGGCTAAGGTGGCTTTATTGCGTGTTCCTGATAGACCAGGGATAGCCGCCCAGTTATTTGGGCAAATTTCCCAGGAAAATGTTGATGTGGATTTAATTATTCAGTCTATTCATGAAGGTAATACTAATGACATTGCTTTTACAGTAAATACTTCAATATTAAAACGGGCAGAAGCAGTATCCTTGGCTATAGCACCGATATTTAAAAATCAGCATAGTTCTGATGAAGCGGAAGTAATAGTAAAGAAAGATACTGCCAAGGTGAGTATTGTGGGAGCGGGAATGATTGGTCGTCCGGGGGTAGCAGCGCAGATGTTTACAACTTTGGCGGAAGCTGGTGTGAATATTCAGATGATTTCTACCAGTGAAGTTAAGGTGAGTTGTGTTGTGGATATTGGGGATTGCGATCGCGCTATAGCTGCTTTGTGTCATACTTTTGAAATCAACTCTTCTTCTACTTCTCTCTCCTCGGCTGCGACTAAAGCCCCGGCTGTGCGTGGTGTCGCTTTAGACATGAACCAAGCCCGAATTGCGATTCGGCAAGTACCAAATCATCTGGGTATGGCTGCCAAATTGTTTGGGTTTTTAGGGCAACACAACATCAGTGTGGATATGATTATTCAATCCCAACGTTGTCGAATCGTAAATGGTGTTCCCGGAAGAGATATTGCCTTTACTGTGGCGAGAATGGATGCAGAAAAGGCTCAACAGAAATTAAAAGCAGTTGCCAAAGAGTTTGATTGGGGTGAGGTAGTATTAGATCAGGCGATCGCTAAAGTTAGTATCGTTGGTTCTGGGATGGTAGGACAACCAGGCATAGCCGCCAAAATGTTTACAGCTTTAGCTAAAAATCACATCAACATTCAAATGATTGCTACTTCAGAAATTAAAATTAGTTGTGTTGTCGGACAGGATGAAGGTGTCAAAGCATTACAAGTTATTCACTCAGCTTTTGATTTAGCTGGAAGTGAAAAGTTTGTAGTTCCAGCGTGAACATATCCAGTCTGATTTTCCTCCTAATTGCAGCATTCGCAGAAATCTCCGGGTGCTACAGTTTCTGGGCATGGTTAAGATTAGGAAAAAGCATCTTTTGGGTGATTCCCGGAATTTTTGTTTTGATTATCTTTGCTGTAAACCTAACCCCCCGGACCCCTTCCCTACCAGGGAATGGGGGTTTCAAAGCCTCTCCCTGACGCGGGGAGAGGTTTGGAGAGGGGTTTATTTATACATTAAAAACTTTTCAAACATCCTCTAAGATGTCAAGAATAATTAAACGCAGATGAACGCAGATAAACGCGGATGAATTAATGAATTTTATGATTCTGTGCTGTTTTATATCTTATTAATAGGATTTACCATCACTACCAAAGTATTCTCGATAAGCACAAACTTGATCATCTCGAATATCAAAAGCAACTGCAACCCGATTTCTATAAGGATTACCAAATAAGTTACCTTCATCCCTAAATTCAAAAATTACTGTTTTTTCATTGCTAGTAATACCATCTAAAGAGGTAATCTTAATTCCTGGTTGGAAAGCTTCAGAAACATACTCAAAAAACTCCTTTGCTCGTTTTTTACCTACATTTAACCCGTGAAATTTTCCCATAGGAAACCAAAAAGTAAAATCATCTGTCAGCATATCTAAAAATGCTTGCCAATTACCAGTTTCTAAACCTTGTACAAAATACCCAAATGCCTGATTAGCGACATTTAAAGTGCGTTGCGATTGTGTATTCATCTATTTATTCCTTTTAGTATAATCAAAATTATCCCAGTCTGCGTTTAACTTCCTCCGGTAAATCTGCCAAAGCTACTTCTATTTGTTCACCACTTTGTAAATCCTTTAAGGATGATTTTTGTGCTGCTGCTTCATCAGCACCAATAATTACACAAAATCTAATTCCCTGTTTATCTGCGGCTTGAAATTGTTTACCTAAAGGGCGTTTTTCAAAGTTAGTCACAACATTAATTCCTGCTTGCCGTAACTGTTGAGATACTTGTAAATAAACAGGCATTAAATCCTCTTGCATATTTACTACTACAACTTGGGTAGGTGTAGCAGATAAAGTATTCAGAATACCCGCTTTTAATAACCTGCTAATTAACCGAGTTAAACCAATAGAAATACCCACACCGGGCATTTTTTCCCCGATAAACATTCCCACTAATTCTTCATATCTACCACCAGAACAAATACTCCCCAAAGCTGCATGCCCTAATAAAGTAGTTTCGTAAACAGTTCCAGTATAATAATTTAAACCACGAGCAATAGATAAATCAATACAGAAACGTTTATCAGCAACTCCTAAATTTCTCACTCCATTAATTACAGTTTCTAATTCATTCACTCCTAAATTAAATTGTTCTGCATCTGGCAAACTTTGAGCCAGGTGTTTGAGTTTATCTAAAACATCATCAATGCTGCCATCAATTTTTACAAACTCAATAATTTTCTCCGTTTGTTCTGAAGAAATCTCTTCTTTCTCTAACTCTTGTTTGACTTTAGGTTCGCCAATTTTCTCCAAATTATCAATAATACTAATACAGGTTTTAATTTGGTTCTCAGCAACTCCTACAGATTGGAAAAACCCTGTTAGAATTTTGCGGTTATTAATGCGAATCACAAAATCGCCAATATTAATCTTTTCAAAGATTTCCGTGATAATTGCCGGCATTTGGGCATCATAAAGTAAACTCAATTTACCACGAGCAACTACATCAATATCACATTGTCGAAACTGCCGAAACCTTCCATCCTTTGCCCGTTCACCCCGAAACACCATATCCATTTGATAACGAGCAAAGGGAAAACTTAATTCATTTAAGTGACGCGCAATATAAGCAGCAAAAGGAACAGTTTGATCAAATTTTAAAGCCCTAGCTTCTGAACCAGTTTCTCCAGACTTATCCTTTTCTGCTTGGCGATTTGGTGGTAAAATTGGCTCAATACCATAAATAATATTGTCACCTTGATTACCTTTAGCTTGTAGAACTTCTAACCTTTCCACTGCTGGGGTTTCAATGGGTGTAAAACCATAACTTTCAAAAACCTGACGAATAATATCTAGTAAATATACTTCAAGACGCTTTTCGCTAGGCAGAAACTCGGGAAACCCGCTAGGAGTAGAAAAGTTAATTTTGTCAGATTTAGTCATGTTTTTACCTTAATAAATGGGAAATTAACCACAAAATTACTATTTTACCCTTTCTGCTTGAATTAATGTCCGTTGGTAAATTTGATGATTTTTAAACCAGTGCCAAGTGCGAGCGCGATGATTATTGTCAGGACTGATCTGAATCATTTCATATAAGTATAAATATGGAAATTCTTTATAACCAAACCACAAAATAATGCTTGAATCATCAACCACTGTATAATTTCCTAACCACTCACCCTCATGACGAGATAAAACAGGCATTTCTAAACGAATATTAGACATAAGATAATTTGGTAATTGGTAATTGGGAAAACTTTTACCCAGTTTCCATATCCCTAGTCTTCATTATTAAACCACCAAGGGTCTTTATCAATGTTAGTTTTAATCAAAAAAGCTTTTTTTCGCATAAAGCGTTTAAAAGCAGATTTACCCATGCGTGAACCTCCCAAACCAGAAAATTTAAAGGCGTTTTTCTCTCCTTCGTGCATTATAGCTGTTAAACCTGCATCATTAATACTAATAGCACCTACATCTATTTGCATACCAATTTCTAATGCTAACTCTTCTGATTCAGAAAATATAGCAGCACTTAATCCATAAATAGAATCATTAGCTAAATTTATCGCTTCTTCTATATTAGCAAAAGGCATAATCGGCATAATTGGACCAAATGTTTCTTCAGTCATGACTTTCATAGAATGGTCAACTTCAGTCATAACCGTAGGACGACACCACCAACCTCCACCTAATTCTTCTACTTTACCACCACAGTGAATTACTGCACCTTTAGAAACAGCATCTTGCAGATGATCATTAATAATAGCCGCTTGTTTTTCACAAATAATTGGACCAATTTCGCCATTGTCAATAGTTGGATATGCCAATTTCAATTCATGGGCTTTAGTGACTAATTGATGATAAAATTCTTCAAAGATAGATTCAGCGACATAAATTCTTTCAATTGATAAACAGGACTGTCCAGAATTTACAACAGAACCCCATAAAATTGCTGAAGTTGCTAAATCTAAATCTGCTGATTCTAAAACAATAGCTGGGTCTTTTCCACCTAATTCTAAGAAAGCAGGAATAAATTTTTGGGCTGCTGCTTCTGCTACTAACCGCCCAGTTTCTACACTACCTGTAAAACAAATTAAATCTACATCCTCTATTAAATCTGCTCCTGTTTGTCCTGCTCCTTCAACAAAATTTAAAACCTCACGCAATTGAGGAATTGTATTAATTGTAGTCATCAAAGGAGCAACAAAACGGGGAGTGATTTCACTGGGTTTAACTATTACAGCACAACCCGCTAGTAAGGCTGGAGTTGTATCAATTGTAGATAACAATAGGGGGAAATTCCAAGGACTAATTACGCCAACTAGAGGATAAGGAACAGCCATTTGTTGTAAAGCAATAAAAGGAATAGATGTATTTTTTGCTGTGCCTTGTATTAATTGTGGAGCTAAATTACACCATTTATCAATACTAGAAATAAAAGAATCTACTTCTGTCACTGATGTTGATAATCTTCCAGTATCACTAACCAAAGCTTCTATTAATTGTGTCCGGTCTGATAATATAGCTTGTTTCCATGCTTTTAAAGCAGCAATTCTGCCTTCAATTCCTAATTTTTGCCAGATAATTTGTCCTCTCCGCAAACGGTGACATTGTTGGGAAAGTAATTTTGGTGGTGGAGGAAGGATGACATAATCAAATTTACCTGTGCGGGGGTTGCGGACTTCTATTGGTTTACTCATTTGTGATTAATTTAAATTTTATCTCTCGCAAAGGCGCAAAGGCGCAAAGGCGCAAAGGAAGAAATACTATAAATACAGTATTTATTGTATTCTCAAAATAGTCCATTTAGAGTTATTTGTATGTCTGCTGCTCAAAAACTGCGTGAATTACTGACACGCACGGAAATTATCGTTATTCCTGGTGTTTATGACTGTTTGAGTGCAAAATTGGTAGAAAAGGCGGGTTTTGATGTCGCTGCTACCAGTGGTTTTGGGATTGCTGCTTCTACTTTGGGTTTACCTGACTATGGTTTTCTCACCGCTACAGAAAATTTCTATACTGTCGGGAGAATAGCTCAGTCAATTAATATACCTTTAATTGCTGATTGTGATACGGGTTACGGTAATGCTTTAAATGTGATGCGGACTGTTAAAGATGCAGTGCGGTTGGGTGTAGCTGGGATAATTTTAGAAGACCAAGAATGGCCGAAGAAATGCGGACATTTTGCAGGTAAACGGGTAATTTCCATGACTGAACAGGCGGGAAAAATCCGGGCTGCGGTGGAAGCACGTGGTGATAGTGGTTTGGTCATTATAGCCCGAACTGATGCCCGTGCGCCTTTGGGGTTGGAGGAAGCCATTGCTCGTGGTCAATCATACATCAATGCTGGTGCAGATGTCTTGTTTGTGGAAGCTCCCCAATCTGTGACAGAGTTGGAAATTATAGCCGCTGCTTTTCCTGATGTGCCATTGGTAGCAAATATTGTGGAAGGTGGGAAAACTCCGGCTATTTCTCCCACTGAATTGCAGAATTTGGGTTTTACAATTGTCTTTTTTCCTCTGACTGCATTGATGGCTGTAAGTGAGGTAATGAGTGTTTGTTTTCGTCATTTAAAGAAACAGGGAAAGACCGATAATTTATCTGGTTTGATGAATTTTCAGGATTTTCAAGAATTGATGAATGTGCCGCAATATTTAGCTATGGAAAAGAAGTATAAAGAATAAATTATTCGTTACTTTTCTGGTTGAAAGTTGATGAATAATGAATTATATTGAAAATAATGCAATATAATCTCTATTTTCCCCGTTCCCTTTTAGCAACTGGTAATTTGCCATAACAAGTACCTAAGAGCTAAACATTTTTCCCTTGACATTCAATCTTTCTGACTTCTAAGCTATTATTTGGACACTACAAGACGGCGGATAACTGCAAAACTTACCCTGTAACCTTTTTGTATTCTGTCTTGCGTTAATACTCTGTTCCTAAAATAAGTAAACGGATAAACTATGATGACTTTAGAAACATTCAATTCAGTACCAGTAACCGTTTTGACTGGCTATTTAGGCGCGGGTAAGACTACATTACTAAATCATATTCTTACCTACGAACACGGTAAAAAAGTTGCCGTTATTGTGAACGAGTTTGGCGAGGTAGGTATTGATAATCAATTGGTAATTGATGCAGATGAAGAGATCTTTGAAATGAATAATGGCTGTATTTGTTGTACAGTTCGCGGTGATTTAATTCGCATTATTGGCAATTTAATGAAACGCCGAGATAAATTTGATCATTTAGTAATTGAAACCACCGGTTTAGCAGATCCTGCACCTGTAATTCAAACGTTTTTTGTTGATGAAGATTTACAAAGTCAGTTGTCATTAGATGCGGTAGTCACAGTTGTTGATTCCAAACATATTTGGCAACATTGGGAAGCTGACGAAGCTCAAGAACAAATTGCTTTTGCTGATGTAATTTTGTTGAATAAAACTGATTTAGTAACACCGGAAGTTTTAGATGAATTAGAAACTCGTATCCGCTCAATGAATGCAATGGCAAAAATCTACCGCACCCATAATTCTGAATTAGCAATGTCAGCTTTATTGGGAGTGCAAGCATTTGATTTAGATCATGCTTTAGAAATTGATCCTAATTTCTTAGGAGAAGATGCTCACGTTCATGATGAAAGCGTCTATTCTGTAGCTATAGTATCAGAAGGGATGATCAATGGTGAAAAATTAAATGCCTGGATGACAAAATTACTCAGAAATCAAGGTCTAGATATTTTCAGAATGAAAGGAATTTTAAATATTGAAAATGAAGATAATCGCTTTGTTTTCCAAGGTGTACACATGATATTTGATGGTAAAGCAGATAGACCTTGGAAAGTCAATGAAACTCGCAAAAATGAACTTGTATTTATTGGTAGAAATTTGGATGAAGCCCAATTAAAGGCAGACTTTTTTGCTTGTATGAGTTAGATAGATGACAAATTGAATTAGAACCCCAATTTCCTCGACAATTAATACAATTGGGGGCGGGGAAACCCCGCCCCTACAGGTTTGGCGAATTGCTGTAAAAATAAAATATCAAAACTATGAGCTTAACAAATAGTAAATCTCCAGAATTTGCACAACATTATTCCACAAAACTTGCAGATTATGTCACCGCTTTAGCTTGGTCTGCTGACGGTGAAATACTTGCAGCTAGTTCGGCTGCTGGAGAAGTTGTTTTATGGAAAAATGGTGAGTTAACTAATTTACAAACAGCGACAGATAAAGCAGTAAATTGTTTGGCCTTTTCCCATGATGGTAAATATTTAGCTATTGGTGGACAAGATGGAAATGTGAAAATTTGGTGGGAAGATAAATTAATTAGCGCTTTAGAAAATGCCCCGATTTGGGTTGACCAATTAGCATGGAGTCATACCGATAACCAATTAGCTTTTAGTTTGGGTCGTTATGTGCAAATTTGGGATGCAGATACATCAAAAGTTGTGGCTACTCTCAATTTTAATGATTCCTCTATTTTGGGAATTGATTGGCGTAAAGATGGCAAATATTTGGCTATTAACGGATATAAAGGCATAAAAATTTGGTCTAGTCAAGATTGGGATGATGAACCATTTATTCTTCCTCTGTCTACTGTCAGTACAGCAATGGCTTGGTCTGATGATGGTAAGTATTTAGCATCTGGAAATATGGATCGGACTCTGACTGTTTTACAATGGGAACATCCTGATCCTTGGGTGATGCGGGGTTTTCCAGGGAAAATTCGCCATCTAGCCTGGTCAGAGATAAAAACTCCTACAGATGCGCCCATTTTGGCTGTTTCTAGCGTTGATGGCATAGTAGCATGGGAAAAGTCGGTAGATGAATCTGTAGGCTGGGAGGCGCAAGTATTAACTAATCATCTGGATATTATTAATGCGATCGCTTTTGCACCCCAAAGTTTTATGCTTGCTTCTGCTGGTGCTGACGGTTGGCTATGTTTGTGGAATGAAAACAAGGAAGTTTCACAGATTTTTACTGATACTGAAGCCGGGGTTTCTACTCTATCTTGGCATCCCCAAGGACAATTATTAGCCGCCGGTGGTGAACAAGGTGAATTAATAATTTGGTCAACTTCTGGGGAGAATATTTAAGTTCATATCCTCAATTACAGTGGCATTAACAAAAGTGCCTTTTCATCAAAAACAACATTGATTTTTAAGATGAAAAGTAACAATCTATTAACAGGATTTATTTATCACCGATAATTTTCTACAATGGTGAAAAAGACTTTTATAAATGGTGCAAGTTAAGAAAATGTCTAAAACTGTTGCTGAAGTGATGAGTCGTGATCCTATCCTCGTCCATCCTCAAACTCCCTTAAAAGAAGCTATCCAAATTTTGGCAGAAAAACGAATTAGCGGTTTACCTGTAGTTGATGACGCAGGTAAATTAGTGGGAATTATCTCCGAAACAGACTTGATGTGGCAAGAAACTGGTGTGACTCCTCCTGCATATATTATGATTTTGGATAGTGTGATTTATTTACAAAATCCTGGTGCGTATGAACGAGATTTACATAAAGCTTTAGGACAAACCGTAGGGGAAGTGATGAGTAAAAATCCCCTGACTATTTCTCCTGATAAACCATTAAGAGAAGCGGCAAAATTAATCCAAGATCACAAGGTTCACCGTCTCCCAGTCCTTGACAGTGCGGGTAAGGTCATTGGTATTCTAACTCGTGGTGATATTGTTCGCACTATGGCTGCTGAGTAGGGATTGGGGACTGGGGACTTGGAAGAAAGTAACTAACTACTAATTACCAATTACCAATTACCATTTTCAAAATTTAGGATAATTAAATGAGTGTATCTGCTGATAGTATAAAAGAGTTACTGCGTTCTAACAATTTAGGCGATCGCTTGCGTGCAGTTAACCAAATTCGGGATCTAGAACCACAAATCGCTTTAGAATTAGTCCAAATTGCTATTCAGGATAAAAGTGCGCGTGTCCGTTATGCTGCTGTCAGTCAAATGGATACCCTGGGAACACAGGATTTATCCTTATCCTTGACTATTCTACGGGGTTTACTACATGATCCTGAAGCAGATGTCCAAGCCGCCGCCGCAGACTGTTTAGGTGCGCTGAAATTGCATGACGCATTTGAAGACTTACAAAAGCTTTACCAGGAAACACCAGAATGGCTAGTCCAGTTTAGCATTATTGCCACATTGGGAGAATTAGGAGATCCACGAGCCTTTGAATTACTTACCCAAGCGATCGCATCCGATAATGGTTTAATTCAAACTGCGGCTATTAGTTCCTTTGGTGAATTGGGAGATCCAAAAGCAGTTCCTCTCCTAGTTCCATACAGCACTAACTCAGATTGGCAAGTGCGTTACAGAGTTGTGCAAGCTTTAATCCGTTTGGGAAGTGATGAAGCTAAATCTATTCTAGAAACTTTGGTTAATGATGAAGTAGAAGCTATTTCCAAAGAAGCAAAAGCAGGTTTACAGTTAGTTTAATTTAGTAGTTGCGTTTACCATATAAAGCGCAACTGCTCGCCTAATTCTATTAAATATCCTGATTTTTGATTGATATAAAAATTTTGATAGATCGTTTCCAGGAGTTATCATGCTGAATATTTATTCTCATTGAAAGTTAAAGGTTAAATCAGGGAACACTAAGAGAAAAGCAATTTTAATTTTTTCTCAACCATCAACCACTATGTCAGATCATCAGCTTTCTGTGTTTCAGTCTGGTATTCGAGACAATCATGACCGGGGTACAGTTGGAGATTTTCTTAAAGATAAGATTGAACCAGGTTCTAAATTATCTATCGTCTCTGCTTATTTTACGATTTATGCCTTTGAAGCTTTAAAACAGGAATTATCGTCTATTGATAACTTAGATTTCCTGTTTGGAGAACCTCGATTTATTCAAGCCATCGGCACTAATACTGATCAAAAAGCTTTTAAAATTGAAGATACTGGTATTCAACTAAGCGATCGCCTCAAACAGAGTAAATTAGCTAGGGAATGCCAAGAATGGATCCAAAAAAAGGTCCATATTCGCTCAATTAAACAAATTAACTTACTGCATGGCAAAATGTACCACATTGATAATAATGGGGTGAAAACTGCCATTTTAGGTAGCTCGAATTTTACCTTAAAGGGATTAGGATTAGCTAAGTCCAATAGTAATATTGAGTTAAATTTAATCGTTGATAGTGAAAGAGACAGACAAGATTTACAGTTATGGTTCGCAGAGTTATGGAATAATCAAACCCTAGTACAAGATGTCAAGAATGAAGTAATTACTTATCTCAATCAACTTTATCAGGATAATGCCCCTGAGTTTATTTATTATAAAACACTGTTTCATTTATTTAAACGATTCTTAGACCAACAAGCAGCCAATGATTTACTCACTAAACAACGTCACTTAACTGATACAAAGATTTGGAACTTATTATTTGATTTTCAGAAAGATGGGGTCAAAGGTGCGATTAATAAAATCATGGAATATAATGGCTGTATTATTGCTGATAGTGTGGGTTTAGGAAAAACCTTTGAAGCTTTAGCTATTATTAAATATTTTGAGCTATTGAATTATAAAGTCTTAGTATTATGTCCTAAAAAATTAAGAAGTAATTGGACAATTTACCATGCTGCTAATAATAGTGGATTAAATATTTTAGTGGAAGACAGATTTAACTATACAGTCTTGTCTCATACAGATTTGAGTAGAGATACGGGATATTCAGGGGATATTAATTTAGAAACCTTAAATTGGAGTAATTATGATTTAGTAGTGATTGATGAATCTCATAACTTTCGGAATAATACTAAAGGGAAACGAGATGAAGATGGAAACGTGATTAAAAAAAGTCGCTATGAACGTTTAATGAAAGATGTTATTCAAGATGGGATTCCTACTAAAGTCTTGTTACTATCAGCAACCCCTGTGAATACAGACTTAAAAGATTTAAGGAATCAGATTAATTTTATTGTTGAAGATAAAGATAGTGCTTTTAGTCAAACATTGGGTATTGATAGTATCAAACAAACTTTAACCACTGCCCAAAAAGAATTTACTCTCTGGTCAAAGAAAAAGCAACACCTTAGTAATGAGTTATTAGAAAACTTAAATTCTAGCTTTTTTACATTATTAGATGGGTTAACAATTGCTCGTTCTCGTAAACATATTCAAAAGTATTATCAAGAAACAATTGAAAAATTAGGAGGTTTCCCAGAGAGACTGAAACCTATTTCTTTATTTTCTCATATTGATTTAGAAGATAACTTCTTAGATTATGATGATATTAATGAGCAAATTTCTGACTATCAATTATCTTTGTTTAAACCCTCCAATTATGTTTTAGAACAATATCAAGATTTGTATGAAGGGAAAGTTATCCAAAATAACTTTACTCAAAGTAATCGAGAAAATTACTTAATTGGCATGATGAAAGTTAATTTTCTCAAACGTTTAGAAAGTTCCGTTTATTCCTTTAGGATTACCTTAGGAAGAACCATTGAGAAAATTAAACAATTA
>Ga0209668_10000374_pt1 | contig 18297 bp, 11 predicted proteins | sample FrelakmetPLP11PL_FD_187150 | JGI IMG/M metagenome (GOLD analysis project Ga0209668, IMG submission 187150) | Freshwater lake sediment microbial communities from the University of Notre Dame, USA, for methane emissions studies - PLP11 PL (SPAdes)... | ecosystem: Environmental > Aquatic >... | reverse complement strand
ATTGTTACGCAGGTTGTCGATCAGACCACCGGATATGGCAAGCACATCGTAATAAAGCATGAAAATGTGCCATCTTTGGGGGATCCATCCAAAAAAGTTACATTATACTCAAGTTATAACCATTTGAGCGAGCTTTTGGTCGCTGAGGGTGACATCGTCTCAAAGTCACAACTTATAGGTAAAAGCGGTCACACCGGAACGGCCACCACGCCTCATATCCATTTCCAGATAGATACGAGTGATGCTCCATGGCATCCATATTGGCCATTTACATATCAGGAAGCGAATGCCGCCGGCTATTCATTTTTTGAGGCTGTAAATGCGGGATTAAACGCTGACAAAGCTAAGGCGGTCACAATTAATCCAATGCTATATGTTCAGAATTTCATGTCATATTCCGGCGGGAATTCAGTGCCGGCGACCACAATTACCAATGTGACAACAACCACTCCACCGGTTTCGGATTTGCCTCCGGCGGTGACTACCGTATCCGGGAATGTGACAACAACCCAGCCGGTTGCAACAACTATCGTCCCCGCCAACAATGAATCTGCAAATACCCAGGTGACTGCAGAGACCGAAAAGCCCGTTTCCACCGTTATCAACACTGTTACGGAACCTGTGGTTCCGGTGGTCGCCTCCCTGCCCGCCGTCAAATTCGTTTTTGAAACGGACAGCGGTTTTGTCATGAATGTTTCAAAAAAGATGACCGTTACCGCGGTTGATGTAAATGGGGATGTTGTTGTCGGATATAAGCCGAAGGATTATGTATATCTTAAGATTGAACTTGGTGGAGCCGAACTTCCACAGTACCTTACTGTCGATGACTTTGTTGACGGCAAAGCAATCTTTGAGTTTGTGCCAAAATCGGAAAACGGACTCCAGATAAGGGTTACAGATGGCACCATTGAAGGTCTTAGTAAAATCCTGAATGCATCAACATTCAGCGATCTTGACGAGTCCTCGAAGAATTTTAAGGCAGTCAGTTTTCTAAAGAAATATGGCGTAGTCTCGGGTTTTTCAGACGGGACATTTCACCCCGATCAGGTCGTGACCCGCGTTGAAGCCCTTAAATTCATTCTTGAGGGAGCAAATTCAAGCCTTATTGCAGGCACTAGTCTTCCTTTCAAGGATACAAAAGCGGGCGAATGGTATTCCGACTATGTCGCCACGGGATTCAGTAAGAACATCGTATCCGGGTATAAGGACAATTCATTCAAGCCAACCAATACCGTCAACAGGGTTGAATTCCTGAAGATGCTTATTGTTGCCCTGGATATGCAGATTATTCCTGTCGTCATCAGGGCTCCTTATGACGATGTCCCAATGGATGCCTGGTTTGCCCCATATGTCCGTTTTGCAAAAGAAAAGAACATCATGGATGCCAAAGGAAAGAATTTCAGGCCGGAGGAAGGCATGACAAGAGCCGAGGTTGCTGAAACGATTTACCGTATCATTTTGCTAAAATTAAACGATACGGGCAGTTATCGCGAAGGGCTTTCCGTTTCAACCGCAAAGGCAACCGGATACTTCAATTAATCGCGTATAATCAGTTTCAGCTTTCTATTACGGTCTTTTCTAGTATAATTTTGCCATATGCGCCCGTAGCTCAGTTGGATAGAGCAATGCCCTTCTAAGGCAAAGGTCGGCCGTTCGAATCGGCCCGGGCGTACCATACACAAACCCCGCAGGTTTTGTGCATATGAATAAAAGTTTTGCACAAGCAAAACACCTAATATCATTGGATTTATGCGCGATTTCAGTAGAATACATTGACACATTTGGCATTTTGTGTTAATTATATTAACCTAAATCATTTCATTCGAATATGAACCTCCAGGATGAAGAAAATGTGATAAAGGTGTTCCACCACCACCCGACTACCTTTTTCATCAAGGCGTTGAATTATGCCGTGGTCAGTTTTCCGTTTTATTTTGTGGGCTATCTGGTAGCCACCGCGTTGAACGGCTGGCAGGCTTTCTTGATTTATGCCTCAATCACGCTCATTTTCGGGTTTCTGGTTTTCTATGATCTTTTGCTTTTTTATCTTGATCATCTGATTATCACAAACAGGAGAATCATCCATGTTGACTGGAAGAGCGCTTTCAGCCGAACGGAAGCTGAAGCCGAGCTTTTGGACATTCAAGACATCACCACCAAAGAAATGGGGATTTTTTCCGCACTTAAGATGTTTGATTATGGAATGTTTACTCTTGAAACCGCTTCCACTAAAACAAGCATCATTTTCACCGACGCACCCGATCCTGAAGGCATAAAACACTTCATCTACCGTTTGTATCAGAAACCGTCTAGAATAGAGTCCGCATCCAATGAAAGTTCAGTTCATGATACAGCGAGACAAGTCACCAAAGAAGAGGCTTCTACAACCCGACGCCAGTAATGATGACTTGAATGTTTTTGATCTAACGCTGAGACCGAAATCCCTGAATGAATATATCGGGCAGGAGAAAGTAAAGAAGAACCTGGGAATCTCGATGGCCGCTTCAAAAAAAAGAGAAGAGGGTCTTGAACATGTCCTGATTCACGGGCCTCCAGGACTTGGAAAGACCACGCTCGCAAATATCATCGGGGCGGAAATGGGCGTTAATGTCAGGGTTACTTCCGGGCCCGCGCTGGAAAAACAGGGAGATGTCGCATCAATCATCACCAATCTTCGGGATCGTGACATCCTTTTTATCGATGAAATCCATAGGCTAAAGCCGGTTGTGGAAGAGGTGCTCTATACCGCAATGGAAGATTTTGGGATTGATCTTATCATCGGAAAAGGCCCGTCTGCCCGGTCAATGCGGCTTAAACTGCCTAAATTTACGCTGATAGGCGCCACCACAAAGATGAGCATGCTTTCCGCGCCTTTAAGGGACAGGTTTGGCCTAATTTTCAAGCTGGATTTTTATTCCGATGACAGTATTGAAAAAATTATTTCAAGATCCGCCGGTATCTTGAAATGTCCGATTTCCGCAGAAGCGGCAAAGCGATTGGCTTTGGGCGCCCGTAAGACTCCGAGAATCGCAAACAGGCTTCTTAGGAGGGTTCGGGATTACTGCGATGTCCATGGGAACGGAAAGATTGAGCTTGATACGGTTATTAAAGCCCTGGAGGCTCTGGGAGTAGACGAATTGGGGCTTGATGGCACTGACAGGAATATCATAAGAACCATCATTGAAAAATTCCGTGGAGGGCCGGTTGGCCTGAATACAATTTCCGCGGCGATTTCCGAGGAACAGGAGACAGTGGAAGACATTTACGAGCCTTTTTTGCTTAAACTGGGATTCCTTGACCGGACTCCCCGCGGGAGGATTGCCACTCCCCTGGCTTATGAGCATGTCGGAATTACTTATCAAAACACTAAAACTTAACAAATTCAAGATGTACGAAATTACTCGCCAGCGCAGATTTAACAAGTCAGGTCTGATTTTTGTCGGACTGGTTATGTTATTAATGGTAGGTGCTTTTTACGGGTGCCAGTTTCTTCAACCTAAAACCAATCCTGCTGAATTAAGCGACCAGATGCCGTTATATCGGCGCATCGGAATTTTGAAGTCGCTTGGTGGAGTCAGGACATCCAATTCCGGCACCCATTTGCTTCAGCTTGATGACGGCAATACGATATTGCTAAAAAGCCTCCAGATAAACCTGGATGACCCCACTTACCTTGGAAAGACGGTTGAGCTTAGGGGCATACTGACATACACCACAGACAATAAGCAGATAATGGAGGTCGCGAACATTGATTTGGTTCAGCAGGAAGCTGCTACAACTGGTGTTCAGGCATCATGGAAAGATTATCGGAATGCGGATATTGGTCTAACGATCAAGTATAAGGATGATCTTAAACTTGACGACAAATCCGGAGTAATCGTGTTTTCAAAAGAGAGTGCTCCCGTAAAGCCCGCAGGTCAAACTCAAGCTACGGACATAACCAACCCTCCAGTTGATACGGCTTCAAAGGACGATGCTGTTGTTGGTTCTTCATCTGGTGTTACAGCGGTGGTATCTCCTGTCGTAATCGTTCACAAAATGACAATTGGCCGTGAGTTGCTTGCAGAAAATGAAACAATGTATACAAAGGCCGGGATTGCCAATGGCGAGGCAGAGATGCTGTCTTCCGGAGTGAGCAGGAGCAGAATCGGATCCGGCAGTTATGATGCCTTAAAAAAGGCTGACGGCAATACGACGACATATTTTATTTCTGCAGGTAAGTCTATCTATACGGTAAAACTGGAAACCGGGAGCGATGAAACAACCCTGCAGGATCAGAATCTTTTCTATGAGATGCTTGGGACGATGTCTCTTGATTCCGCAGTAAAACCGGCTCCGGAGACCGATTTGGCTAACAATTCCACTCAGTCCGGAACAGTAGAAACACAAGCGGCAAATACGGATGAGGAAGAAACCGTTAGCAATATCAGTGACATTAAAAAGCCCGTCAGTCAGCCTGTAGTTGTACCTAAAGAAGTTACCGCACCTATTGAACAGGCTAAAAAGACTGTTAATCTGCCCGCGATAACCGCGCCCGCTCCAACCGTGGCTACTGAAGTTGCGCCAATAACAAGCCAGTCAACGGAGGAAACCACTTCTGAAGCTCTTTCCGAAACGGAAACTGCCAATCTTGAAGGTTACGAGAAACTGGAAAGCGAAAGCTTTAAATTCTCCATGCAATATCCTAAAAGCTGGTTTTATTCCGGGTCCGCCGGAACGGATCAAAGCGTAATACGGCACTATGAATTCGGAAGCAAGCCATTGGAGGAAGTCCCCGGCGCCGTTTCTTTGGATTTAATGAGTGGCGCCATCCCTGCAGGTAGTTCAACGACGGTTAACGGAAAGGATGTTACGGTTGTAAATACCGCATCCGGGGTTGAAGTTTACTCAAAGGGTTCCGGCAGCAGGATTTACAGGTTCTCCGGCCCTTCCACAGATAAAGCCACATTAATGAACATGGCTTCATCTGTTTCTGATTAATCTCCCCGGTGTAGATTTGGGCTCCCGATATGTATTGACATCGGGCGATTAGCACTCTATTATTGAAAGTGCTAATAGTTTTGATTTATTCTCCAGGTTAAGCCAATTATATGCGATATCACAAACGCCCTTCAAGTAAAGAAGAAATGGTTACGGCTTCTTCTTAAGCCCGTATAAATATGATAGAATGTAAAAACACAAAATAACAATTCATATGCAGGATAATCGATTTGAAAAATTTACCAAGGAAGCGAAGCAGGCGTTGATTGTAGCCCAGGAAAAAGCCCGCGAATCCAAGCTTAACTATGTCGGGACGGAACATATCCTTATTGGTATCTTGTCCCAATCTAATTCATTGGGTGCGTCAATCCTTCTTAATTTTGGGGTTTCGCTGGAGAATGTATTTCTTGTCCTGAAAACCGTTGGCAGGATGAATCAGTCTCAGGTTGCCGGGCAGAAGGGCTGGGGAGGACTTAGCGGGTTCGCTAAAAAAGTCATTGAGGGGGCGGTGATGTCCGCTCATCAGTTCAACCATACCTATGTTGGAACGGAACACCTTCTTCATGCGCTTGTTTCTCAGGAGAATACGGCCGCGACCGTAATTCTGGAAAACATGAAGGTCAACCCGCAGGATATCCGGGAACAGATCATTCAGACATTTGAAAAAAACAAAGAGATTAACAAACCCCAACAACAGGGAGAAGTCCCCCAAAATGCCGCCGGAATGAGTCCGATTGAGTATTTTCTCAGCGGTCTTCACGGTGTGCTTGTTGGTAATATGAACCAGATGAATAAGGACGACTTTAAGGATGGTTTCAAACACAAGGCCGAAAAGGAAGGAAAAGAGGAGAAGCAATCCAAAACGCCTGCACTCAATTATTTCACGACTGATCTAGTCGCAGAATGCCGTAAGGGTAAGCTTACTCCGGTGGTAGGTCGCGAAAAGGAAATTGAGCGCGTTATCAGCATTCTTTGCAGAAAGACCAAAAATAACCCCGTACTTATAGGTGAACCTGGTGTAGGCAAGACCGCAATTGTTGAAGGTCTTGCTCAGGCCATAGTTACTGAACAGGTTCCGGATATTATGTTGGACAAGAGGATACTTTCACTTTCCATGACGGCGGTAGTAGCAGGTACCAAATACAGAGGTGAATTTGAAGAGAGAATCAAGCAGATCATTGATGAAGCGGCGGGCCAGACCAATGTAATTTTATTTATTGATGAGCTTCATAGCGTCATCGGGGCCGGTTCAGCGGAAGGAAGCCTTGATGCGGCTAACATACTAAAACCAGCCCTATCTCGCGGTCGGGTCCAGGTCGTCGGCGCCACCACCACAAATGAATACAGGAAATATGTTGAAACCGATGCGGCGCTTGAAAGAAGGTTTCAGCCCATAGTCGTTAAAGAGCCTTCAGAAGAGGACGCATTAAAAATATTGCTTGGTATCAAGGAAAGCTTTGAAGAACACCACAATCTTGTTATTACGGATACCGCTCTTGAATCTTCAGTTCGTCTTTCCAAACGGTACATCAATGACAGGTTTTTGCCCGACAAGGCAATTGATGTCCTGGATGAGGCGTGTTCAATCAAGAGAATCAAAGCTAAAGGTCAAATGGACAAGTTCAGGAAATTACAAAAAGAGCTTGCGAAGATAATTAAATCCAAAGAGGAATCAGTTTCCACCCAGGATTATGAATTTGCGGCTGAGCTTCGTAACCGCGAACTGGAGATACTTAAGGAAATTGAAGCCAGCAGATCCGTCAAGATTCCACGCGACCAGAGGGATTCGGTTGATGAAGAAGATATAGCCAGAGTTGTCGCCAACATTACCGGTGTACCCGTAACACGGCTTATTAAGACAGAGATTTCACGGCTTATGAATCTTGGCGATGTATTGAAGAAACATATTATCGGACAGGAAGAGGCCATTGAAGCCGTTTCCAGGGCAATTCAGAGGTCAAGAGCGGGCTTTGCGGCCGCCAACAGGCCGATTGGCTCGTTTATCTTTATGGGTCCCACCGGTGTCGGGAAAACGGAGTTGGTAAAGGCCATCGCGCGTGAGGTTTATAACGATAAGGACGCGCTTATCAAGATTGATATGAGTGAGTTCATGGAACGACATAGTTCTTCAAGACTGGTTGGCGCTACAGCGGGATATATTGGATACGATGATGGCGGCCAACTTACGGAATCGGTTCGCAGAAAGCCTTATTCGGTTGTTCTGTTTGATGAGATAGAAAAGGCGCATCCTGATGTATTCAACCTTTTGCTTCAAATCCTGGAGGACGGGGTTTTAACAGACAGTAAGGGAAGAGCGATAGACTTCAAGAACTGCATAATCATCATGACTTCAAACATTGGGGCCAAGAGATTGACCGAACGCGCGGCTCCAATCGGCTTTGATCTGCCCGTAAAGGAAAAAGAGCAGGCCGAACAGGACTACTCCAGAATCAAAGATGAGGTTTTGACGGAACTCAAGGAAACTTTCCGACCGGAGCTTCTTAATCGCATTGATAAAATCGTGGTTTTCAGGCCCCTTTCAAATGATGATATCAAGGGGATTGTTAAACTCCATATTGGTTTCCTGCAGGATCGTATAAAATCCAAGAATTTTAAGCTTGAATTGACGGCTTCCGGACTGGATGCTCTAGCAAAAGTCAGTTATGACCCGCAATACGGCGCCCGCCCCGTCAGAAGAAAGATTCAAGAACTTGTGGAAGATGTACTTACCCAGAGATATCTTGAAGGTGAATTCAAAGATGGGGATACAATCAAGATTACCGCTGAAAATGGAAAAGTAACCCTCAGGAAGAGTAGAAAACTGGCTTCCAGGAATGTTTCTCCGAAGGAAGAAGTTTCGCAAAAGGCCAAAGAGACCGTAAGTGTCGCTTGAAAGGGCTATAATTGCTCATTTGACAAGCCGTCAAATTACCACTAGAATTTGTGGGCTTTTGATTGGCGGTACATTTAATCCCGGCAGGTCGCCGCGGTCATAAGCTTTATTTTTAACAGCAATCTGCCGCGGTGTGTTTTATGACAGCAACTGTCACTGATAAAATGGCTCTGCTCCTTCAGAGCATGCCGGATATTCTTTTACCGGAACCCGGAACCGTGGTTGACGGAGTCGTGGTGAGTGTCTACAAGAATAAGATTCTTGTGGATATTAACGGTGTGGCAACGGGCATCATCAGCGGACGCGAAGCAAAGGGTGGCGATGATACAGGTGAAAAAATCAAAATCGGGGATCCGATTTCCGCTTATGTGATTGAAGGAGAAAACGATGAAGGCTACATTATTCTTTCGCTCAGGAAAGCCAGCCAGGAAAAGACCTGGAAGAAATTCATTACAGCTTATGAAAAACAGGAAGTTATTACCGTCAAGGCCAATGAAGCCAATAAAGGCGGACTTTTGCTCGAGGTGGACGGCATTAAAGGCTTTATTCCCGTTTCACAGCTTGCTCCAATGCATTATCCGCGCGTGAACGATGCGGATGCCAACCAGATTTTGCATCGCCTGCAGCAGCTCATCGGGCTTCAGTTCATGGTCAAGATCATTAATCTGGATAAAGAAAACGGTAAATTGATCCTTTCCGAAAAAGCGGCGATGGAAGAGCAAAGAAGGTCGTCACTGGTTAAACTCAAGATCGGTTCTTCTGTGAAAGGAACAATCAGCGGAATCGTCAAGTTCGGTATATTTGTTGCTTTTGAAGGACTTGAAGGACTTGTGCATATTTCCGAGATCGCTTGGGGGCATGTCAAAAACCCGGGTGATTATGGAAAACTTGGTGAAAAAGTTGAGGTGATGGTCATCGGCGTGGACGGAGACAAGATTTCTCTATCAATGAAGAGACTTGTCGCAGATCCATGGCTTGAGGCTGCCAAGGTATTTGCAATCGGGACGGTTGTTGAAGGAGAAGTTAACAGACTTACTCCGTTTGGAGCCTTTGTTAAGCTTAATGATGAAATCAACGGGCTTATTCATATTACGGAAATGCCCGGAGGAGAAAATCTAAAAGAGCCCGGTGAAGCGCTCAAAATCGGGGATAAGGTTAAGGCCAAGGTAATTGCTGTCGAGCCGGAAGAGCACCGCGTCGGCCTTTCCATTAAAGCTTTGACTGAAGAGCCAAAAAAGAAAATCAAAAAAATGAGCGAGGTAGGCGAAGTCGAAGGTGAAGAGACTGAAAAGAAACCTGCAAAGAAGTCAAAGAAGTCAAAAGAGGAATAATTTGCTGAAGTATTTAAGGCGCCCTGCCGGGATGAAGTAAGCGGTTTGGGCGCTTTTTGTTTTGGAGATTTCAGGCGTTCTTTTTTAGTACTGAAACGCCGTGATGCCAGGATTGTGGTTTATTTGGCTGCCGCTGGTCATATGGGGGATGCCATTCTTTGATGGCGACGAAGTCGCTTGTGCCGTCTGTAAAGTACACGATTGCGCCGAATTCATGAGAGGCGCGGATCTTGTTTGCAAATTCTCCAAGATTCTCGATTGTTCCCTGGAAGCCAGAAAAGCCGGCCAGTTGCTTCCTGATTTTTGCGTTTTGATTAATGAAAGGATTGTCTGGAGTGTCTAAAGGTAATCTTTTATTGTCATCAGATATCGCTATCGGTGTTACTTCGGAACTCGTCTCACTTGTGATTTTGAAGCTTGTTGTATTTTCGTTTGATTCGGCTGTAGCCTGGGGGCTTTTCCCCTGTGGATTTCCGGCCTGTTGTTCCGGCTCTTTCGGATTAAGCTTTTGGACAGCGTCGCGAAGACGATTCCCCATGATGGAATAGTCTTTCAGATGTATGCCTCCCTGGCCATAATTATCTTTCGTAAGACTGCCCGGCAGATCCGGGTTTTCCAATATCTGATGGAATTCAACGACTTCATCCGGGCCCTTGCCGAGTTTGTCTTCCGCTCCTTTTCTTCCTGCAATCCATGAATTTAATTCTCTCCAGCGCTTTATTAGATCTTTGTTGTATTCCTCGTATGATGAAAACCGGTTTTTATATGCCGCATTTTTGCTGACATCCTCCCAATTTCTTTTTGCATACGCGGAATGGCCTACCGGAGGCAAAGTCGCTCCAACCACTTTCATCCCCTTTTGCTTTGCCAATGCATATATTTCGGTGAGGTTTTCCTTGATTGATTTGAGTGAATCGGGGCCGAATATGTCATTGGTGCCGCCGACTATCACCAGCGTTGCCCCCTTAACATTTTGTGTCAGTACCCTGTTTTTTAACGTATTAAGCATGTCCAGGGTGCTTGCACCGGTTGAATCATTTTCTTTTTTGGTGTGTGCGTGAACGGAGTTTGGACCTTTCAGGAAAGGCGCAAATTTCATGGAATGGGAATCTCCTATTACGAATACTTTGTTTGAAATGGCGGTTTCGACTTGTTCCCTGGCGGGTTCCGGATTGGCTGGTTGTGGAGATTGTGCGGCGCCAGAATAAGGTGCCGGTTGCCCGGAAGGAGCGGAAGTTTCTGACGAGGATCTTCTTCCTCCACCCCCGCTATTGCCACCTCCGCCGCCGATTGGGATTCCGGGGCTTGCTCCGAATCCAATTTCCGTGCCGGCCGGAATGGCCTGCTGTCTTTGCGGGGATGAAGACGGTGCTACTCTTGCTTCCGGCGCTGTTTTGGCGGACGGGGTCTCAACTTGCACTTCCGGGGGAGAATTGGTTGAAGCGGTGGCAGACCGTGATCGAGGATGTTTTCGGTATTCATCCACATATTCCCTCATCCATGCGGGATAATCATATCTGCTGTTGATACCGGGACCGAAGAGCTCATCAGCTATAGCTTGTTGTTCCCTGTATTTCTTGTATGACGGATCATCGTGGTTTCCTCCATTTGCCTCATAGTTCTTATATTTTTCCTGATTTTTGCCTAGTTGCTCGAACGAGACTGTTTCCCCCTCTATCTCCAATCCGGTTTCAACCACGGTTCCCGAAGAATAATCCTGGTATATCCTTGAGTCATGGGCACGGTCGCCGATGTTCTGGACAATCCTGCCGGACGGTCTGACATCAATTATTTTTCCGGTCTGCTTGTCCCTGATGTATTCAGCGTATAAGCCTCCGCCAAATGTCAGCAGGCTTTTGTCACCTTCCGGCGCCATCACGACCTTCCTGTTTCCGACGGTCAGGGCGTTCTTCGGAATGTTGTGCTGTTTCATCCATTCCTGTAGTTGTTCGCTTTCCGCAAGTGCGTAATCGGGTGAAGCCATCGCTACACCGTTTCTTCCCCCCGACTCAAGATTGATGTGCAAAGGGGTCAGCCCCTGTTCGGCGCGCGCTTTATTCACACGCGCTTCAAGTTCCTCTCCCGTGAAGAATGGAACTTTCTGCACATTGCCGTCCTGATAGAGCCTCTTCTGATATTTTGCCGTCGGCAACCTGCCTCCAAGCATGTCGGCAAGGGCCTGGGATGTAGCCGCATCAAGGGTAAGACCCATGCCTCCTATTTCCAGCAATCCCGTTTCTTTTACTTTCACTTTTTTGCCGTTCACGACCGTTTCATATGTCCGTTCCTGTAGGCAATCCTTGGACAGCGCATTCCTGACGGCAAGAGAAAGGATGAAACGCTGGCGTTCTTCAGGGGTTTTGCACTCTCCCAGCCCTTTAATATAATCGTCCCTGCTGATCTTTTCTGTGTTCCTGTTTTGGCCTTCAGGAACGGCTTCTTCCGGCTCCACCCTGACGCCACCATCCCTTCGCATCGCTTCGTAAAATTTTGTTGGGGCGTTTCCGTGAATGTTAAACTCACCATCAGCTTTTAAGAATGCCTTGATAGTTATGCCTTCCATATTTCCTCCTCTGGCATCGCTTACCGCTTTTTCCAGCATTCTGTTGCCGGATTCGCACGCTGCAGTGTAGTTACTAAAGAGTTTATGGTTTTTGTCAGCCGCCCATGATGCAAATTCTTCGCTTCCTCCGTACGCGGAATCCAGGAAGCCAAGCTGTTTGATATTTTTGTAGAGTTTTTTTGATTCCGGATCCTTCTCGGCGTTTTCCCTAAGGTTTCTGAGAACATGCGCAACACCTTTGTATCCCCCGCTAAATGATGTGATGCTGATATCCTTGATTGGTTTGCCGCCCATGAGCGTCTCAACAGTTTTTTGCATATCCTTGAAAGCCTGCGGATGTTCCATGTCTTTCCAGTGGCCCTTGTTGTCCTGCGGAATGACCAGGATGACATTTTCTCCGTTGGCTCGCATCTTTTCGACCTGGCTCATGATATATGCGCCTTCAGAGCCTTTTGTGGTCATTTGGCCTCCGTTGCCGTGAAAGTAATAAACAACTCGTGGTGGAACCGGCTTCCCTTCCTTATCCACAAATTTCTCGGGATGTTCTGGAGCGTTTATGTAGATGTTGTTCTTGTAACCCTTATTCTCGTTCCCGGGGATCTTATCCATTTCCAGGATTGTGCCTCCGAATTTATCCAGGATTTTCTTTTCTTCAAGCGATACGCTTCTTTTTGCCGCATCAAGTATGCGCTGTTGCTGTATCGCCATTTCATCGGTTTTCTTGCCGGGCTGATCAATCGGTACTCCCGGCGGTTTATTCTTAGCGGCTTCGGTTGTCTCTTTAGTTAGTTCTTCTTCCGATTTAACCGGCGCCGCATCTTTCTTTTCCGGGTCGCCCATACAAATTGCTCTTTTTTGCAAAAATAGCGCTTGTGAATGGAATCCTAATTGGATACAGTTAATCGGCTTCATGGCTTTATAATTTATCGTTAAATTATAGCATGAATCAGGCATTTTTTTAAGATGAGTATGAGTGAAAAACGACTGATAACCGAACGAACTTGTTGCGCTTGCAGAAAGAAACACATGAAAGCCCAAATGATGGCTGTAGTAAGGCTTAAAGATGGACTCCTTGTTGTTGATGCCGCCGGTAAAACCTATGGACGGAGCGCGTATTTATGTCGTAATAAATCTTGTTTGGATAGGGCAAAAAACAGAAAAGGCAGTGATCCGATTTCCATGAGCCTAAAAACAAGTGTGTCGCCCGCAATTTGGGATGAATTGGCCATGTTAATAATTAAAGATTAATTCTCAATGCCAAACGCAATCACAGATAACCTGAATTCCGCACAACATTCTGCCGTCACTCATGTAAAAGGCCCTCTGCTGGTGGTCGCGGGCGCCGGAACCGGTAAGACCAGGGTCATCACCGCAAAGATATTGCATCTTCTTACTCATGAGAAAGTTCCCTCTTCTTCAATTCTTGCTTTGACCTTTACGGAAAAAGCAACGGAAGAGATGAGGGCGCGCGTTGATGAAGCCCTTCCATACGGTTACGAGGAAATCGCAATCATGACTTTTCACGGATTTTGCGACAAAGTCCTGCGCGAAAGCGGCCACGAAATCGGGATTGATCCGGGCTTCCGTTTACTTGACCAATCCGGCCAGTGGTTATTTTTAAGAAAGAACATCATTGAAATGGGATTGGATTATTACAGGCCGCTCGGTAATCCCGGAAAGTTTGTTTCCGTCCTGCTTGAGCATTTCAGCAGGCTTAAGGACGAGGATATCTCACCGGCTGAATATCTTGCTTTTGCTCAGCTAAAGTCCTCCGAAGCCGTTGACGAAGCGGATGTTGAATCGGCTAAAAAACTGCTGGAAACGGCCAAAGCATACGGCAAGTACCAGGAGATGATGCTGAAAGAAAACCAGCTGGATTTTGGCGATTTGATCCATTACGCCCTGAAGCTATTTAAGGAAAGACCTTCCGTCCGCAGAGAATATGCCGAAAGGTACACGCAAATAATGGTTGATGAATTCCAGGACACGAATTTTGCGCAAAATATGATAGTAAACCTGCTGGCGCAGGATCACAGGAATCTTACCGTTGTGGGAGACGATGACCAGTCCATCTACAAATGGCGCGGCGCGTCTTTGAGCAATATATTGACATTCCGCACTGCGTTTCCCGAAGCCAGGGCCTGCGTTTTAACCGATAATTACAGGTCTTCCCAGGATATCCTGGATTTCAGCCACGGGCTGATAAAAAACAACGATCCGTATCGTCTTGAATCCAGCGAAAATCTTTCAAAAACATTGATTGCGCATAAAGGAAACGGGTCCCCGATTGAAATCCGGCATTTTGATGATTATGTGAAAGAAGCTGAAAACATCGCGGAGGAAATCAGGAAAACCGTTGGAGAAGGCAACTTCTCTTACGGCGATAATGCGATTCTTGTGCGGACAAACAGCATTGCGGGCGTCTTTGCGGAAAGTCTCAAGGCGGCCGGAATTCCCTACTCAATGCGCGACAGCAGGGGCCTTTTTCGTTTTGAGGAAATCAAGGACATGATTGCGCTGGTGAAGTTTTTGGTAAAACCGCAGGACGATGTTTCATATTTCAGGCTTTTGAGTTTGCCTGTTTTTGGCCTGCCGATGAGCCTGCTGTTGGATCTCACAAGAAAGGCCAAAGCCGCGGATTATGAACCGCTGTATTTTTACCTTTCAAAGGCCGGTATCAAAAAAAGTGGTCAGGCCGGGACTTTGCCCGGCATGGAAGATTTTGATGAAACGACCGGCGCCGCATCCAGGATCAATAAGACTTTTGAAGATCTGCTGGATTTTTCCCGCGCCCACTCCGCAAACAAAGTCATCGGGGAGTTCCTTGATAAGAGCGGATATTACAAATCTTTGACGGAAGTTATGGAGCAGGAGAACAGCGAAAAAGTTCAGCACATCGCCCAATTCCTTGAAATCGCGTCAAGGTTTGATGAGCCCGGAAGACCTGGATTGTCGGCATTTTTGGAATTCATTAACGCGCTTGATGAGATCCAATTCCCGATTCAGACAAGAACCGTAGCGGATTCGGACGCGGTTTCGATTCTTACCGTTCATTCCTCAAAAGGCCTTGAATTCGAACAGGTTTTTGTTCCGTCGCTGGTCGCTCAGAGGTTCCCGGCGATAAACAGAAAGGATCCGATTTCCATACCGGCGGAGCTGATTAAGGAATCCCTGCCACATGAAGATATGCACATGCACGAAGAGAGAAGGCTCTTTTATGTGGCCTGCACCCGCGCGAAAAGCAAATTGATATTGAGTTACAGCGATTATTACGAAGGCGCGAAAAAATGGAAACCCTCCCCTTTTCTGGCGGAAATCGATCGAGCGGAATTGCCTGTGTTAAAGAATGACTTCACTCAAACAGAAAAGGATTCCGTTGAAAATAAGGCTTTAGATAAAGAACGCAGGCACGCGGGTCTGGAGAAGGATTTGGACGGCAATAAGTCCGCCGCCGCGCAGAAACTGGCTCATGTTCCCACAATCAATGTAAACAATTTGAGTTATAGCCGCGTCAGCACTTTTGAAACCTGCCCGCTCAAATTCAAATTCAAATATCTGTTCCAGATTTCTTCACCGACTCCGCACGCGGCCAATTTTGGTTCAAGCGTGCATAATGCGGTAAACAGGTTTCATGAGTCGGTCACGGCCGGAGCGCAACCAACTCTTGAATTGCTGAATGATTGTTATGAAAAGACATGGATTCCCGCCGGGTATGAAAGCAAGGCGCATGAACAGGCAAGAAAGTTAAAGGGACGCGAGGTAATGGAAACATTTTTCGCCAATGAACAACGCAACGGTTTTATCATACCCGCGTTTCTTGAAAAACCGTTTAATGTAAAGATCGGCCGGATAAGGTTTAACGGCAGGATTGACCGCATAGACAAGCTTCCGGACGGCTCTTATGAAGTGATAGATTTTAAGACCGGCAGTTATAAGAAAGGCGTCAATCTTAAAAACGATCTGCAACTTTCCCTTTACGCTTTGGCCTGCAGGGATGTCTTCAACATCAATGTTTCCGCGTTAAGCCTGTACTTCCTTGAAAATGCAGAAAAGGTCTCAACAACACGCGCTCCGGAAGACCTGGAAAAACTAAAAACGGAACTGCTGGAAATCAGCGAAAGCATAAAGGTTTCCGATTTCGCCCCAACCCCCGGGCATCACTGCCAATGGTGCGAATACAGGATTTTGTGTAACGCGGCGCAATAAATTGGGTTTGTCCTGGAATGATGCATGCGAAGATTGCTGTGGTTTTGCACGGCTTTTTGTGTTATAATTATAAGATAAATAAATACAAACATGAGAGAAACGCCAGGTCTCAAGGAAGGACATGCTCTTGAAATAGCATTGGTCGGTTCAAGCCCGTCCTTAAAATTTGATCCGAAAAGAAAGCATGGGGATAGGACCGAACAGGAGCTCGTTGATTCTTTGGATACGCCTACCTGCATACAAATCGTCAAAGCCCAGCAAGACGACATTGAAAAGCGTGCGAGTATGGCGAATGAGAGTAATCCCATTTTTGCACATACCGAATACAGCACCCATCCGACCAAAAAATACCTGGCGGCGCTTTATCATGAAGTTTGCATATTGCTGAAATTTGATGAGATTGATTCAAAGAATTTGCGCATATACAACAGCGTGGACACGATGCTGGATAAAATGGGCGTGGATTTTTTTATTGAATTTGACCCATCTCTTTTAAGGAAGGAACAATTCGGAGACATCGGCAGGATAACTGAAAAACTATATGTCAGCGCGGATGTAACCCTGGATCTTAGAAAAGCCGGCGGTACAAAGAAGACCGATGTGGTTTTACCCTACGAGAACATACCGGAAGAAGAAGACCTTGAGGCGGCCGGCAAAGCAGATGCCAAAAAGATTATACGGGCGCTTGTCGATAAGATACGCAAACTGACAGGAAGCATTTATGAACCCCCTATCCTGAAACAACTTGAACATGTTCGGCAAATTGCTCCGGCTAGCCGTATAGATACGGAAATTGAAGAAATTCGTCATGGCGTCCATATAAGGAGGAAAAAAGTCGCCTGACGATAAATCGATTTATTTGGGGGACTTTCTCATTTCAGCAAGTATCCTTGTTGATATTATTTTATTTATTTCAGTATTTTTGACTTTTAGTAACCAAAGTAACAAGTGGTCCAAATCGCTAAGATACTCATCGAGGCTCTTTTCCTCAGTTTTTTCCGGTTCTTCCGGTTCTTCCGGCAGTGCCAGGAACCCTTTTTGCACGCCTGTTTCAAGGGATTCTTTTAGTTCATGGAGGTAATCTTTCCGGTAGCTGTTATAGCATGTGTCCGCCATGTTGCAGATGGCTTCCAGATATGCCGATTCTTCGCACTGCGGGTCAATGATTCGGAGACGGTTGCGCAGAAAGTTGGCCTCATTATACTTTTTCCGGAGTACAAGATCCCCGATACAGGTCTTCGCGGTATCAAAATCGCCCTGGACAATACTAATTCTGGCTTTTTCACATATCACCATTGCCTGAACATTCCCTTCCGGATTTTCGTCTGAAATTTCATTTTCATCCGGGGCCGTTTCCGTAGTGCCATGTTTAGATTCTATTTGTTGGTCGGACATATGCTTTCTTTTACAGGAGGACATAATACCCCCCTTTTGACTTTTGTCAATCATTTGACGGTGAGTACCTACTCACCTATAATGGCGCAGATAAATCTTTTAATCTTTTGTTCATGGAAACTTTACTTATAATTGTCGCAATTGCCGTTCTGGCGGCGCTTCTTTACCTTATCAGCCAGCTTGGCAACATAAAAAAACCGCAGGATGACCAGTCTCAAAAACTGATGCTGGATGTCATGGAAAAGTTGCGGTTTTCGGTTCAGGAAGGCGACGACAAGACCCGCAAAGCCATGCAGGACCAGCTGGATAAGATGACCAAACAGCTTTCCGAACACCAGAAGGGTTCGATTGATTCTTTTCAAAAGCAATTCGGGGAGAGCGCAAAAATGATTGGTGTGGTGACCAAAGAACTCACGAAACTTCAAGAGACCAACAAACAGGTGGTCGGTTTTGCCGAGCAGATGAAGAGTCTGGAAAACATCCTCAAGAACCCAAAACAACGCGGAATCCTCGGTGAATATCTGCTGGAATCTTTGCTTGGGAACGCTTTTTCGCCCACGCAATATCAGATGCAATACAAGTTTAAGAATGGAGAGATAGTGGACGCGGTGATTTTCTTCAATAAAAAGGTAATCCCGATTGATGCCAAATTTTCACTGGAAAAATACAACCTGATCATGCAGGAAAACGACAAAACCCGTCGCGTTCAACTGGAAAAAGAATTCAAGGGCGATTTGAAAAACCGCATAGATGAGACCTCCAAGTACATCCGCCCTCTGGAGGACACCACGGATTTCGCATTCATGTTCATTCCGGCGGAAGGCATTTACTACAACCTACTGGTTTACAATGTCGGCACGGTGGAAATGAACACGCAGGATCTGATTGAATACGCGTTCAAGAAACATGTGATTATCGTCTCTCCCACA
>Ga0209668_10000373_pt1 | contig 18306 bp, 13 predicted proteins | sample FrelakmetPLP11PL_FD_187150 | JGI IMG/M metagenome (GOLD analysis project Ga0209668, IMG submission 187150) | Freshwater lake sediment microbial communities from the University of Notre Dame, USA, for methane emissions studies - PLP11 PL (SPAdes)... | ecosystem: Environmental > Aquatic >... | reverse complement strand
TCCGATCTGGCTCTCATAGCCCGTGGAGGGGCGTCCGTCGCAACACAGCTCGGCCGTGCTGCAGGCCTGCGAGGCGCTCGCGAAGGCCTGCGCGCCGAGTGCGAGATTGGGTCCGGCGGGCAGCGTCAGCGGCAGCTCGTCGAGCCGACAATGGAATTGGCGCGCGCGGTCCGCGAGCACGCTGAGCCAGCTGCTGTTGGCAAGCGGTGTGGTCTCCGCGGGATCGGCGAGCAGGTCGTAGCACTCGGTGGGATTGCCCTGGTTGTCGAAGAAGAGCTTCCAACGCTCGTTGCGGTATGACCACAGACGGCGCGTGCCCCACAGGCCCGTATCGGCGTGAAACATGCGGTAGACGCATTGTTCGACGGGTCTCCGTTGCGCTTGTCGCAGGGCTGCGCTGCCGAGCAGATTGCGTCCGTCGATGCGCCGATCGCCCGGCAGGGGCAGGCCGGCGGCGTCGAGCAGCGTGGGAAAGATGTCCACGAGACTGACCGGATCGGTGCGCACCTCTGCTGTGATCGTTCCCGGCTGCCGCAGCAGCAGCGGCACGCGCACTCCGCCTTCGTAGGCAGTGCCCTTGGCACCGCGCAGGCCGCCGGTCTGGCCGCCGACCCAGCGCCAGGGTTCGAGATGTCCGGCGGGCGGTCCGTGCGACTGGATCCAGGGGCCGTTGTCGCTGCTGAAGATCAGCAGCGTGTTCGCATCGAGATTGAGGCTCTGCAGCAGGCTGACGATGCTGCCCACGCCGGCATCGAGCTCGCGCAGCGCATCGGCGTACAGACCGCGCCCGCTGCTGCCCTGAAAGCTCGGGTGCACATGCACGGGCACATGCGGCGTCACCAGCGAGAGCATCAGAAAGAGCGGCTGCGTACCACCGGCGGCCTGCGCGATGGTCTCCCGCGCGCGCTGGAACAGCGCCGCGTGCAGCAGATCCTGATCGACGCAGCTCTGCACGCTCAAGTCATTTTCCATCAGCGCGAAACCGGCCATGTCGTTGGAGTTCAGCACGCCGTAGAAGCTTTCGAAGCCCTGCTCCCAAGGTCGCAGTCCGGGAACATTGCCCAGGTGCCACTTGCCCACCAGCGCCGTGCGGTAGCCGCCATCGCGCAGGCATTCCGCCAGCGTGCGTTCGCCGGCCGGCAGGCCCACGCTGCTCTCGGGGAACAGCACGCCGCTGACGCCCGTGCGCGCATGGTGGCGTCCGGTCAGCAGGCTGGCGCGCGAAGGCGAGCACAGCGGCGAGCTCGCGGAACACTGCGTGGCGCGCAGTCCCTGCTGCATCAGCAGATCGAGCTGCGGCGTGTCGCTGACAGGCGTCGTCAGCGGATCGCCGTCATGGTCGCGCGGACCGACATCACCCGCGCCGAGGTCGTCGGCGAGGATCAGGACGATGTGAGGCTGCTGCGCGGCGGCGAGGTCCATTCGGAAAAGGACCGGCAGCAGCGCCAGCGCGCAGAGGTGGAGAGCTCGGATCACAGGCAGGGGGGCTGACCGTTGGCCGACGGAGTGGGTTGCGAAGCGGCACAGGCCACCTCGACCAACCCATGCTGCCACGAAAAAACCTCAGCGGGAAGAGGGCGCTTCCTCCCCGATGTAGCCCAGACCCTTCAGCTCGCGGCGTGTGCGCTCGTCGAGTGTCCGACCGGCTGTTGCCGCGCCGTAGCGCGCGTGCAGTTCCCGGTTGCGCCCTTCCTCGCGGCGCAGCTCCTCGAGCAGTGCCGCCAGCACGCGCGGCTCCTCGGCCGCCCGGTCGCGCAGCTCGCCCGGATCCGCCGCGAGGTCGTACAGCTCGCTGCGCTGCGTGGCGGTGTCGAAGATCAGGTGCCAGCGGCCACGCCGCACGGCAAAGCGCACATCGGCCTCGCGCGCCACGGTCATGCCATGGCTGTGGAGCGCGCGTTCTGCTGCCGGCTGGAGCAGGTCGCCGCCCTGGAAGCTCTCGGGCAGCTGATGGAGGCCGCACAGACGCAGCACGGTGGGGGCCGCATCGAGCAGGGAAACCGGCTGCGGCTCATCGCCGGCGGCCACGCCCGGTGCGCGCAGCGCCAGCACAATGCGCGTCAGCGACTGGTACAGGCTGGTGCCGTGCTCGAGCTCGCCGTGATCGCCGAGGCCCTCGCCATGGTCGCTCACCACCAGCAGCACCTGCGGGCGTCCGCTCTGCTGCTCGCGCTGACGCAGGCCGGCGAACAGACGCTCCAGCTCGCGATCCGCATGCCGCAGACAGGCAGCGTAGAGCGCGCGTGCGTGCGCGATCAGCTCCGGTGTCTGCAGGACCTCCTGCGGGCCCAGTCCGCGCTCGCGCCAGTAGGCGATCAGCTCCAGCGGAGCTTCCACTGGCGGGATTCGGCCCGTGCGCAGGCGGCGCTGCTGCAGACGCAGCCAGTCTTCACGCGTCATGCTGCGCTCACGGTTCCAGTGCGCAACGATGCGCTCGAGCTCGGCTTCTTCCTGTGCGTCACGAAACTCCGGCAACAGCTCGCGCACATGTGCTTCGTCGGCCCGATAGGGGGTGTGCACCTGATAGGTGTGGAACAGGAAGAGCAGCGGCTGATCGCCCTGTTCCGCGAGCCAGTTGAGGCTGCGATCAACATTGGCGCGGATGCGCGACTCGTGACCCTGAATGGAGTGAGTCTCGTGGCTGTCGTCCGCGAAGGGCGGAAAGAGCTCAAAGCCCTGATCGAGTCCGAATTCGCCCTTGGCGTAGCCGCCCTCGGTGAAGGCTGCGGTGCGCCAGCCCGCCTCGCGCAGGAGCTCCGGCAGCGTCTGCACTTCGTCAGCGAGTCTCCCCGGATGCGGAGCGCCTCGCACGCCGTGCGCCGCCGTCGGCAGCGAGCTGACAAGCGAGATCAGCGCCGGTGCCGTCCAGGAGCAGGTGCTCTGCGCAGCCTGAAAACGGCGCGCGCCCTCCAGCTCGCGCGTCAGCGCCGGCGTGTGGTCCGTTGCTGCGCCGAAGGTCGCCAGCTGGTCGGGACGCCAGGTGTCGAGCACCAGCAGGATCACGTCCGGACGCTCGTCCTTGCGCGACGAGCAGCCTGCGGCGAGGAGCGCCACTGGCATCACGAGCGGGATCACGAGCGACAACTTCCAGAGCTGCGCGAGAGTCCCGACGATCGGCGATCGGCTCATGGACGCCGAGTGTACACCTCGAGCACCGGCCCGGTGCACTCCGCCTGCCACACGCGCAGGAACCACCACGGCCGCTCGGGCAATTCGAAGTCCTGATACTCGATCGGCAGGCCCTTCCAGTGACTGCTTTGATCCGGCGCGAAGCTCGCCGCAAGCTGATAATGCCGCTGCAGCTCTGCGCGCATGGGCTCAAGCCCCTTCCAGCCGCTGCGCTCGCGCACTTCGATCACCACGGTGTCGCCGGGCAGCTCCTGCGCCCAGGTCGGGTTCGGCAGCCAGTTCCCCTTGGCATCGACCAAGCCGCGCACATCCAGCGCGCGCACATCGCGGCCTCCGGCCGGCAGCTTGCCTTCGGCGAGCAGGCGGTGCTGGTAGACATGCCAGGGCAGCGAGGGATCGCGCGCGCGATTGGGTTCGGCGCTGAGACTCTCGAGCGAGGAGAACAGCGGCAGCGTGATGTTGGGCAGCACGAGGGTGCGCTCCTCGGCGGGACGCTCGCGCTCGATCCACTCGGCCGCCTGCGTGAGCGTGTCGGGACGGGAGCGCAGGCGCGCCAGTTGCACGCAGTCGGCCGCCTGGAACACGAGCACGCAACCGGCCAGCGTCTGCACCGGCCGCACCGAGCGCCCGCCGGCGCAGATTCGCTCGAACAGTGCCGCCATCGCGCAGGCGAGGAACGGTACGAGCGGCAGCAGGAAGCGTGCGTAGATCCCCTGGTAAATCAGCATCAGGGCCGCATAGGGCACCACGAAGGCCAGCACCACCAGCAGATCCGGCGAATACTGCCAACGCGCTCTCGCCGAGCGCACAATCCAAACCACGAGCATCGTCAGGCCGCCCGCAAGCAGCAGCGGCTCGTAGGCCCACAGCGCCGAGAACGTCACGAGGCTGCCCTTGCCGTTCATGCCGTACAGGTTGAGTGCGTGGCCCGCGATGCTGAACAGCGCGCCATGGCTCTCCGCGGCTTGCGTGACGCTCGTGACGTGCTCGGGACCGGGCTGCTGATAGAACACCAGCAGGCAGGCGCCGTACATCAGCAGCCCCAGCACGAGACCGCTCCAGCAGCGCGGGCGGCGCGGGGAAAGCAGCAGCGCCGCGAGGTAACTCGGCAGCGCCGCGAAGCCGTACTGCAGAGCTCCCGCCGCAAAGCCCAGTGCCAGCCCCGCGAGCATGTGCGTGCGCACCGACTCGGCGCGGCGCAGTTCCAGAGCGGCGGCCACGGCAAGCACAAGCAGCGCACTCGCGGCGCCGTGGGGGCGGCCTTCCTGCGCATACCACTGCGTCAGGAGGCTGAAGGCGACCAGAGCCGAAGCGAAGAGCGCCCACGGAGGCGAGAGGAAGCTGCGGGCGATCCAGAAGGTGGCGAGGATCCCGACCAGGGAGAGCGCGGCGATCCATCGTCGGATCTCGACGCGCAGGTGCGCTGCCTGGGCGAGATGCTCCGGCAGCGTCCCCGAGTGCAGCGGTTGCTCCCAGTCGGCTGCCGCGAAGCTGCTGGCGAGAAAAGGCAGCAATTCCGGGTAGAGGCCCAGCTGGTGCTGGCGGCGCTCCTCCGAGCCCGGACGCGTCAGCAGGCGCACTTCCTGCTCGAGCACGACCGTGTCCGGACCCACCCGCTGGGGCAGCAGGAAGCCAACGCCGGAGAAGCGCAGGGCGCCGGCAGCGAGGATCAGGGCCAGCAGCAGGGCAAGCTGAAGGGAGCGCGACAAGGGGATTGGTCAGGACTCTCCCATCACAGCAGGGGTTCCCCAATTGCCGCACCGGAGGCGGTAAAGAGGGCGTAAAGCGGCCGGCAGGCCGGTCTCAGGCACTCTCGCGCTGGATCTCGTCGAGATCCTCGGGCGGCAGATCGCCCTTCTCGTCCGCCAGAGCCTGCTCCGGCTCATGCGTCTCGATCCCCAGGGCGAGCGAGCGGCGCTTGCGCACCACGTCCTCATCCACGAGGAACTGCACGGCATCGCGGCGCGAGGGCAGCTCGTAGAGCACATCCAGCAGGATGTCCTCGAGGATCGAGCGCAGCGCGCGCACACCCGTCTCGCGCTCGATGGCGATGTCGGCGATGGCTTCCAGCGCGCCCGGCGTGAAGACCAGTTCCTTGCCGTTCATGGCGAACAGCGTCTGGAACTGCTTGATCAGCGCGTTGCGCGGCTCGGCGAGGATGCGCACCAGCGCGGCCTTGTCGAGTGTGTCGAGCGTGGCGATCACCGGCAGGCGCCCGACGAACTCGGGGATCATGCCGAACTCGACGAGGTCTTTCTGGATCAGCGCGCGCACGAACTCGTCGCGACGGCGACCCTTTTCGAGCTTCTCCAGCGCATCGGAGGAGCCAGCGGTGACGCCGGAGGCCGCGAAGGCCTTCTTCATCAGCTCCGCACCCGCCTGCTGGCGGCCGAAGCCGATCACATCGCGGCCGATGCGTCGCGCGATGATTTCCTCGATCGCGCTGAACGTGCCGCCGCAGATGAACAGGATGTTCGACGTGTCGACCTGGATGTAGCTCTGCTCGGGATGCTTGCGTCCGCCCTGCGGCGGCACATTGGCGACGGTGCCTTCGAGGATCTTGAGCAGCGCCTGCTGCACGCCCTCGCCCGACACATCGCGCGTGATCGAGACATTGCTCGTGGTCCGGGCGATCTTGTCGATCTCGTCGATGTACACGATGCCCTGCTGGGCGCGCTCGACATCGAAGTCGCAGTTCTGCAAGAGCTTCAGCAGGATGTTCTCGACATCCTCGCCCACGTAGCCCGCTTCGGTCAGCGTGGTCGCGTCCGCCATGGCGAAGGGCACATCGAGCATGCGCGCCAGAGTGCGCGCGAGCAGCGTCTTGCCGGAGCCGGTGGGGCCCACGAGCAGCACGTTGGACTTCTCGACCTCGACCGAGCCGGTGTGGCGGCCGGGATTGAGCGCATTGTGGCGCAGGCGGTTGTAGTGGTTGTAGACGGCGACCGCGAGCACCTTCTTGGCGCGGGTCTGGCCGATCACGTACTCATCCAGCCGGCGCGCGATCTCGATGGGGGTCGGCAGGCGCCGCTTGCCGTCGCCGGAGCCGCGTCGGGCGGTCGCGCCCGCCGAGGCGGGCGCGGCCATGCCGGCCGCGCCGGAACCGGCTGCCGAGGCCGCCTTGGCCTCGGGGGAACGACGTTGCTCCTCCTGCAGGATCGAGTTGCAGATCTCGATGCACTCGTTGCAGATGTAGACCCCGGGCGGGCCGGCGATCAGGGACGCCACATGGTGGCGTCGCTTCTCGCAGAAAGTACAGCGTTCGACGTGGCGTCCGCGCCCGGTGGAGGAGGTCATTTCACTGGAAAGCTTACTTCGTTTCCGGCTCCTTGGCGACGATCTGGTCGATCAGACCGAAGTCCAGGGCCTCCTTGGGCGACATGAAATTGTCGCGCTCGCAGGCCTTGGAGAGCTCCTTCTGGGTGCGGCCGCAGTGGCCGGCGAGCAGCTCCTCGAGGGCCTGCTTCATCTTCAGGATTTCCTTGACCTGAATTTCCATGTCCAGCGCGGTGCCCTGGGCGCCGCCCCAGGGCTGGTGGATCATGATCCGCGAGTGGGGCAGGGCGAAGCGCTTGCCCTTGTTGCCGCCGGCCAGCAGCACGGCGCCCATCGAGGCTGCCTGACCCACGCAGTAGGTCTGGATGTCCGGTTGCACCAGCTGCATCGTGTCGTAGATCGCAAGGCCCGCCGTGACGCTGCCGCCGGGCGAGTTGATGTACATCTTGATGTCCTGATTGTGCCCCGACTTGTCGAGGAACAAGAGCTGCGCGATGACCGAGTTGGCGACGTTGTCGTCGATCGCCGTGCCGATGAAGATGATCCGGTCCTCAAGCAGGCGCGAGTAGATATCGTAGGTCCGCTCGCCGCGGCCGGAACGCTCGATGACGTACGGGATGATGTAGTCCATGGGCGGAGTGGCTTGGAACTGGAGCTTGTTCATCGGAGTGTGGGGGTGATCAGGAGGGCGTCGTGACGCTGGCGTTCTCGCGCAGGAACTTGCGCACCTTGCGCTCGAGCAGCTCGATCGCGAGCTGGTCGAAGAGATTGTTCTTCTGGAAGTGGTCCGCCACATCCTGCGGCTTGGCCTGGTTGCGCTGCGCGATCGACATGATCTCGTTGCGCATGTCGTCCTGCGTCACGAGCAGCTTCTCGGCTTCGGCGATGGCCTGCATCAGGAACAGGGCGCGCACGCCCTTGCGTGAAGCATCCGAGGCCGCGCCACGCTGGGTCTCGACCTGCTTCTGGATCACGTCGGCGGGGGCGCCGGACTGCTGCAGTTGCTGGACGTACTGACCCAGACGGGCCTGGGTCTGCTGCTCGACCATCATCTCGGGCAGCTCGAACTCGTGCGTGCCGAGCAGAGCGTCGAGGATCGCGGCCTCCTGGCGCTGGTCTTCCTGCTGCTGCTTGGCCTCGCCGATCTTCTCGCGCACGATGCGCTGCATGTCGGCGGCGTCCTTCGCGCCGACCATCTTCTGCAGATCCTCGTCATTGGGGCTCTTGAGCGCGTAGGCCTGCTGCACCGTGATCTTGCAGGTGCCGCTCTTGCCGCGCAGCTCTTCCTTGTCGAACTCCTGCGGGATCGTCAGCGGGACCTCGCAGCTGGCGCCGTCGGTCGCGCCGCGCAGCGCCTTGGCGAAGGCCGCGGCATCGCAGCCGGGGATCGGCTGCTGGGGGGAGATGCGGATGTTCTCGCGGGAGAGAATGCTGTTGCCGTCGACAACCCACTCGACCTTCGCGATGGCCACGCCGTTCTCCGGCAGGCCTGCGGCGCCGGCCGGCTCGGGCACGGACTGCTGCTGGCGCAGGTTCTCGATCGCGTTCTTGATCTCCTCATCGGCGACCGGCGCGAGCTGGCTCTCGACCTTGACGCCCTTGTAGGATTTGAGGGCGATCTCCGGACGCAGCGAGATCTCGATGTGGTGCGAGAAGTCCGCGCCGTCGAGCACGGTCAGCGTCTCGAGGTGGACCTGCTGAAAGCCCACGACCTTCAGGCCGTTGTCCTGAATGGCCTTGTTCATGGCCTCGTTGACGAAGTGCTGCATGGCCTCCGTGCGGATCTGCTTGCCGTACTGCTTCTCCACGATCTGCGGAGGCACATGGCCGGGGCGGAAGCCTTTGAGGTTGAGGTTCTTGCCGGCGTTCGTGAGCGCGTCCTTGACGGCCTTCTGGAACGTGGCGCCGGGGACGGTGAACAGAACCTTGGCTTGGCAGGGGCCGGTCTTTTCGACGGTGACTTGCACGGGAAAGGGACTTTGGGCTGGAGCCCGTGGGGACCCCGCTCGGGCGGGGACTTCAGGGCTGGTGAAAGAGGGTCTTTGAGAACGAGGGAATGTAGCGAAGGGGCAGGCTGGAATCCAACCGCAGCTGCGGTGGACTCTCCGGGTGGGTTTCTCGACTGGAACGGCCCATCCCTGAAGGGGGCCGCCCCGCGAAGCTCATTTTTTTCCTTCCGGCGGGGCTTCCACCCTCGCCGCGAGCTGATCCAGGGACACTCCGATCGAGCGACCGAGAGTTTTTTCGTAGATGGGCAGGAGGTAGCGCAGCACCAGGTCGCCGCCGACGTCACCCCGGAACTCAACGCGCACGCGCGTCACCTCTCCGAGCGGCTCGAGCACGAGCGCGCCCGAGCAGGGCATGTCATCGAGGTTGAGCAGGAACTCGACGCGGCTGTCGGGCACGGTCTGCGTCAGCGTCAGCTTGCCGTAGCCGTCCTGGGAGGACCAGCGCAGGGCGCTGCCGGTGCCGCTCGCCGGCCCTTCGAGCTCCTGTTGGTAGCCCGGCCGCGTCTTGTCGATCCAGGGGTGCCACTGCGCCCAGGTTCCGGCGGCCTCAGCCTGCGCGTAGATGTCGGCGGGGGGGGCGCGGATCAGCTTGACGCGCTGCACCTCGAAGAACGAGGGCTTGTACCAGCCCACCAGGGCCAGCACGAGCACCAGTGCGACGAAACCGATCAGGGTGTAGCGCAGGAAGTTCATTTTGCGACGGCGGAAGATCCCCGGCGGGCTGACGCCGGGGCGGTGTTGACGATGGCGGGCGGCGCGGGAGGATTGGAGCGACACGCAGGACCTCTGTTTACCATGCAGCCCAGCCACATGACGAATCCTCCCGCACTTCTCATCCGGATCGAAGGTCAGGACCTGCGCTCACTGACCTACGTTGAGCTCAAGGCGCTGCCGCCGTCCGCGCAGGTGGGGGATGCGGGCCTGCTCGTGCCCGGCAAGCGCGGGCGCGCCGTGTGGCTCGAGGCGCTGCTGCCCCCCGGCGCCAAGGCCGCCTTCCTCAACCTCACGAGCTCCGATCCGGGTTTCGCGGTCTCGATCCCCTGGAGCGAGCTGCCGCGCGGTGCGCTGGTACTGTACGAACAGGACGGCAAGCCGCTCGAGAAGGGCGGCCCGTTCCGCTTCCTCGTGCCGGGGCACGAGGACGAGTGCGTGCATGTCAAGCAGCTGTGCTGCGTGGAACTGGCCGGCACGCGCGGGCGCGACACACGCCCGCTCGATGATGCCGAGCACCAGAAGCTGCATCAGCAGAAGCGCTAGCGCAAACCGCGCAGGCGCACGCAGCGCTAGCGGAAGCAGAGACGAAACAGGCGGCGCACGCTCTCGTCGGTCGAGAGCGCCTCAAGCTCGTGTGGCGCCACCCACGCGAGTGCGTGCGATTCCTCGCTGAGGCGTTCCATGGCGCCGGCGGGCGCGTGCACGACAAAGCGCGTGTCGAGGTGCAGGTGCTCGGGCTCGCCGGGGCGTGCCGGGATCGTGTGGATGTCCAGATCGATCGGCATCGGATCGATGCACAGCTCGGGGATCCCGCTCTCCTCCAGCGCCTCACGCAGCGCTGCCCCGGCGAGATTGGCATCGCCGTCGCAGTGTCCGCCGAGCTGCAGCCAGCGGTTGAGCTTCCTGTGGTGCGTCAGGAGCGCGCGCGTGCCGGAGGCATCGATCAGCAGTGCTGAAGCCGTGAGGTGGCCTGTCAACTGCGTGCGCCGGTGCGCATCGAGCGGATGCTCGTCGATGAAGGCGAGCATCCGGGCCTGCGTGTGTGCCTGATCCTCGCAATGCGGCCGATAGCTGCGTAGCAGCTCCCGCGCGGCCTCGAGATCGGGCCGGCGGGGCAGCGCTTCGATGCCAAGCCGCGTGCGCATGGCGGGACTGCGAACTAGGTGCGCAGCAGCTGGCGATACTTGCCGGCGCGCGACTTGGGTCCGATGCCGCGCGCGGAGCGATCCTTCTCGCGCCACTCGTGGTAGGCCTCGTAGTCGCCTGGGAAGAAGTGGATCTCGGGACCCTTGCCTTCTTCCACCACGCCCTCGAACGACAGGATGTGCGTCGCCACGCGGTTGAGGAAGTAGCGATCGTGCGTGACGACGATTGCGGAGCCGGTGTACTCCTGAATGGCCTCCTCCAGCACGCGCAGCGTCTCGAGATCGAGGTCGTTGGTCGGTTCGTCGAGCAGGATCACGTTGGCGGGCTCCCGCAGCATCTTCGCGAGCAGCACGCGGTTGCGCATGCCGCCCGAACACTCGCCGAGGAGCTTCTGCTGGTCCTCGCCCTTGAAGTTGAAGCGCGCCACATAGGCACGGCCGTCGAGGATCTTGTTGCCGAAGGGAATCTGCGGGTTGCCCTCGGTGATGTTGTCGTAGACCGACTTGTTGTCATCGAGCACGGTGCGCGACTGATCGAGCCAGACCATCTTGACGGTCGATCCGATCTCGACCGTGCCCGCATCGGGCTTGTCGCGGCCGGTGATCATGCGCAGCAGCGTCGTCTTGCCCTGACCGTTGGCGCCGATGATGCCCAGAATGCCGCCGGGCGGCACGGAGAAGGTGAGATCCTGGATCAGCGTGCGGTTGCCGAAGCCCTTGGTGACGTGCTTGAGGTCGATCACCTTGTCGCCCAGACGCGGTCCCGGCGGAATGCGCAGGTCGACCGGATCGAGCGCATCTTCGGCCTTCTGCTCGAGCAGCTGCTTGTAGCGCTCTTCGCGCCACTTGGCGCGCTTGCGGCGCGCGGAAGGGGACTGGCCCAGCCACTCGCGCTCGCGCGCGATGATCTTCTCCCGGGTTTCATTCTGGCCGCGCTTGGTCTCCAGCTCGCGCGCCTTCTGCGCGAGGTACTCGGAGTAGTTGCCCTTGTAGGGGCGCGCCAGACCGCGCTCGATCTCCAGCATCCAGCCCGCCACGTTGTCGAGGAAGTAGCGGTCGTGCGTGATCAGGATCACGGTGCCCTGGTACTCCTTGAGGTGGTGCTCCAGCCACTCCACCGAGTCGGCGTCGAGGTGGTTGGTGGGCTCGTCGAGCAGCAGCATGTCGGGGTGCTGCATCAGAAGCTTGCACAGCGCGACGCGGCGGCGCTCGCCGCCGGAGAGCTTGGTGACGTCGGCGTCGAAGGGCGGCAGACCCAGCGCATCGGCGGCCTGCTCGAGGCGGCTGTCGAGCTCCCAGATCTCCTTGTGCGTCATCTCCTCGCTGAGGCGCTCGAATTCCTCGCCCATGTCGCCCGACTCGGCGAGCTCGTTGTAGCGCTTCTCTATGGCGATCAGGGGCGCGACCGCTTCCTTGAGGTTGTCGCCGACGTTGAGCTTTTCGTTGAGCGGCGGTTCCTGCGACAGGTAGCCGATGGTCAGGTTGCCGACCGGCTTGGCCGTGCCCTCGAAATTCTTGTCCTCACCGGCCAGAATGCGCAGCAGGGTCGACTTTCCCGCTCCGTTGGCGCCGATGATGCCGATCTTGGCGCCTTCCAGGAAGGAGAGCGTGATGCCCTTGAGCACTTCGCGCTGGCCGAAGTACTTTTTGAGGTCCAGAAGCTGGTAGATGATCTTGTCGGCCATGTGGGCCGAGTAGGATAGTCCACCCTTCAACCCACGCAAGGCTTCCATGGATCTCACCCGCGAATTCGGCCTCCAACCCAATCACTCCGGCGCCTACGCAGGCAAGTGGCTCAAGACCAAGGGGCCGCTGCTGGAAAGTCGCAATCCCGCGACCGGTGAAGTGCTCGGCAGCGTGGCGCAGGCCGGCGCTGCCGACTACGAAGCGACCGTCAAGGCCGCTCAGGCGGCGTTCCTGCGCTGGCGCGAGCTGCCGGCGCCCAAGCGCGGCGAGCTGGTGCGCCAGATGGGCAACGCGATCCGCGAGAAGAAGGAACCGCTGGGTCGGCTGGTGACGCTGGAGGTCGGCAAGATCCTGCAGGAAGGACTCGGCGAGGTGCAGGAAGCGATCGACATCGCGGACTTCTGCGTCGGCCAGTCGCGCATGCTCTACGGCCTCTCGATGCACTCCGAGCGCCCCGGGCACGCCATGCGCGAGCAGTGGCACCCGCTGGGTGTCGTGGGCATCATCTCGGCCTTCAACTTCCCGGCCGCTGTCTGGGCCTGGAACTCGATGCTGGCGCTGACCTGCGGCGATGCCTGCCTGTGGAAGCCCAGCCCCAAGGCTCCGCTGACGGCGATCGCCATGACGAAGGTCTGCGCGCCGGTGCTGGAGCGCGAAGGTCTCGGCGCGCTGCTGAGCCTCGTGATCGGCGGCAATGCGGATGTGGGCGAGCGATTGGTGAATGATGCGCGCCTGCCGCTGGTCTCGTTCACCGGCTCCTCGGAAGTCGGCCGTCATGTCGGCGCCAGGCTGGCTGCGCGCTACGCCAAGGCGATCCTCGAGTGCGGCGGCAACAACGCCATCGTGATGATGGAGGATGCGGATCTGGCGCTGGCGCTGCCGGCGATCTTGTTCGGTGCCGTCGGCACGGCGGGACAGCGCTGCACGACGACGCGCCGCCTGCTGGTTCATGAGAGCATCGCCGACGAGGTCGAAAAGCGCCTCGTCAAGGCCTACGCGGGCATCCGCATCGGAGATCCGCTGGCCAAGGGCACGCTGTGCGGCCCGCTGATCGACGCAGTCGCCGTGGAGAACATGGAGCGCGCGCTGGCTTCGGCTCAGCAGAGCGGCGGCAAGCTCCTGTGCGGCGGCAAGCGCGTCCGGCTCTCCGGAAAGAACAAGGGCGGGCACTTCGTGTCTCCGGCCATCGTGCGCGCCGAGAACCACTGGGAATGCGTGCAGAACGAGACCTTCGCGCCGATCCTGTACGTGATCCGCGTCAAGGACCTCGACGATGCCATCCTCAAGCACAACGCCGTGCCGCAGGGGCTTTCCTCGTCGATCTTCACGCTCAATCTGCGCTACGCCGAGAAGTTCCTCTCGGCTGCGGGCTCGGACTGCGGCATCGCCAACGTCAACATCGGCACCTCCGGCGCGGAAATCGGCGGGGCCTTCGGCGGCGAGAAGGAGACCGGGGGCGGCCGCGAGTCGGGCAGCGACAGCTGGAAGGCGTACATGCGCCGCCAGACCAACACGATCAACTACTCGCGCGAGCTCCCGCTCGCGCAGGGGATCCGGTTCGGCTAGCCTTTCTTCCGTTCTCCTCACGCTCGCCCTCATTCACCTGCGCGCCAACCGCCGGTTCTGCCTGCGGCCCCGGCGCGGCCCTGCCTGAGCCTGACGCATGGATCTGCGCATCGAACGACTGATTCAGGACCTGATCGGAAGCGATCTGGAGCTGGCTTTTCTGGAGCGCACGCGCGCCTTCGGTGAGCTGGTCCGCCTGCTGAGCTGTGAGCCGGCAGCCGAGGCCGATCTTTCCGCCTGCGCCGCACACCCGCACTCCGGCGTGCGCGCCGCTGCGATCGAGGTCGCCCTGCGCAGTGTTCTGGAGCTCGGTTTTCCCGCGGACGGCTTGCACGCCGCGCTGCTGCACGAGGGCGCTTTCGATGTCGACTGGCTCGTGCGGCGGAGACTTTGCGCAAGGCTCAAAGGCCGCGAGCACCCGCTCGCCCGCGCTCTCCTGAAGACGCTGCTCTACGACACGGAGCCGGGCGTGCGTCACGCGGCTGTGCTCGCCTGCGAGTCGCAGCGTGCCTTCGATGAGCTGCTGATCTTCCGGCTGCGTCAGGATTCCTCGCTCCCCGTGCGTCGCACGGCGGCGGCAGTGCTCGGACGCGCAGCGATTGACACCGTATGGTGGTCGCTGATCCGCGAAGTCCGCCGGCAGGAGGCGCCGGAGCTGCAGCTGGCGTTGCTGCAGACCCTCGAGCGGCTGCTCGCGCGCCACCCGGACTGGAAGGAAGACATCAAGCCCTCCGACAAGGGCGATCTGGCCGCGCTGTGCTCCATCATCGAGAAATCGGGGCTGAGCCCGCACCTCCCGCGGCTCGCCGAGTGGGCCACCACCAGTCTCGCAGCGATTCCCGCGCCGCCAGAGCCGCCGGCCCAGCCGGCCCAGCCGACCCAGCCGACACAGCCGACACAGGCCTCCCGCGACGATGAGGATCACGTGATCGAACTGGAGGAGAGCCAGCCGCAGGATGCCAGGAACGAGCACAAACAAGCGCCACCCGCCGACATCGGGACCGATCTCGGCGCGGAGCTCAAGGCCGGACGGCTTTCGCGCGCCTACGAATGCGAAAGTGTGCTCGCCACGCTGGAGGAGCGCCTCGAGGCCGCCGGATCGCGCTCCGCGCTGCTCGTCGGAGAGCCGGGTGTCGGCAAGACCGCGATCGCGCACGAGCTGGCCCGCCGCTTGATCGCGCGGGGCTGGGTGGTCCTGCAGGTCACGCCGTCAGATTTCCTCGTGAACACGAAGTATCTCGGCGAGTGGCAGACGCGTCTCAACCAGCTCACAGCCTGGGCAGAGTCGCATCCCAAGGCGCTGATCTACATCCCCGAGGCTCACATGCTCTCCGATGCGGGCCGCGCCTCCGGGCAACAGGAAAGCGTGGCGAGCTCGCTGGCCCCGCTGGTCGCGGCGGGCAAGATCCGCGTGCTCGCCGAGTGCTCCGCGGAGCAGCTGCGCACCGGGGGGCGCGAGCTCGGCACGTTCCTCAACGCGCTGCTGCAGGTTCAGGTGCCCACCGTCGACCGTGCGCGGACGCTGGCTGTGCTGCAGCGGATTGCCAGCGAGAGCTCTCAGGAGCTCAGCGATGACTTCCTGAACCGCGTGGCGGACGCGGCGGATCTGTACCTCACGCAGCTTCAGCAGCCCGGGCGGTCCGTCGGTCTGCTGAAGCGGATTCTGGCGCAGAAATCCGAGCGCTACGCGCCGCGCGACATCCTCGTGGCGCTCTCGCGCACCACCGGTCTGCCGGTCGACTTCCTCGACGACGATGTGCCGCTGGACCTCGGCTCGGTCAAGAGCTTCCTCGAGGCGCGCGTGATGGGGCAGGCCGAGGCGGTGCACTCGGTGCTCGATCTGGTGACGATGATCAAGGGCGGACTGTGCGATCCGCTGCGGCCGCTGGGCGTGATGCTGTTCGTCGGACCGACGGGTGTCGGCAAGACGGAGCTGTCGCGGGCTCTGGCGGAGCTGATCTTCGGCGACCCGGGCCGGATGATCCGGCTCGACATGAGCGAATACTCGACGTCGGATGCGCTCTACCGGCTGGCGGGCAGCGCGGCGCGGCCGGGCACGCTGACAGGCTTCGTGCGCGAGCAGCCCTTCTCCGTGGTGCTGCTCGACGAGTTCGAGAAGGCCCACGCCAGCGTCTTCGATGCCTGCCTGCAGATCTTCGATGCCGGCCGCCTCAGCGATGCCCACGGACACACCACCAGCCTGCGCGGCACGATCCTGATCATGACCTCCAATCTGGGCTCGGCGATTTCCGTCGAATCGAGCCTGGGTTTCGGGCGTTCCGCGCCGCTGGCACCCGATGCCATGAGCGTGCAGCGCGAACTGCGCAGCTTCTTCCGTCCGGAGCTGCTCAACCGCATCGATCGCATCATCCACTTCGCACCGCTGTCGCGCGAGACGGCTGAGCGCATTGCGCGGCGCGAGCTGACGCTTGTGCTCGAGCGCGGAGGCATTGCGCGCCGGGGCTTAAGCGTCGACATCGATCCGGAAGTGCTGGGCCTGCTGCTGGACGAGGGCTACAGCCCCGCCTTCGGAGCGCGACCGCTCAAGCGCACGATCGAACGCATGGTGCTGCTGCCGCTGGCGCGGCTTCTGTGTCAGGGCACTCTGCCCGCCGGCTCCCATGTCTCGCTGCGTGCCGTGCACGGTCGCTGCGAGCTGGAACTGATCGCCGACGATGCGCAGCCCGAGCAGGCCGTGGCGCAGGAAGAGCGCGAAGCGCTGGCTCTGCGCGTGCGCGCAGGCGCGCTGGTGCAGGCGCTGGAAAAGCTCGAGCAGCCGATCGCCCTCAAGCAGGCGCGCCGCAGCGCGCTGATGGACGCCATGGGGGATCCGCAGTTCTGGACCGATCGGCAGCGCTCCGTGCGCGTCACCGATGAGCTGGAGCGCGTGGACGCGATCCTCTCCCAGCACCAGGGCCTGTGTTCCGCCGCGTTGGCCTACGCCGAGTGGGCCGCGCGCTCCACCGGCCGTGAGCGTTCCGGCTCGCTGGAGCGTCTGGGCAGCCTCGAGTTCCAGACCAGGAAACTGCGCTTCGTGCTGGAGTGCACGGAGCGCGAGCTGGGCGATGCCTTCGTCGTCGTGCGCCTGCTGCGTCCGCGCGAGTCGGCGCTGGGCATCGTGGAGAAGCTGGCGCGCATGTACGCCGGCTGGGCGGAGCACCAGCGCCTTGAGATCGAGTGGCTCGATGACCGCTGCGGTCTGCCGCAGGAGAGTGCTGCGCTGCGCATCAGCGGTCCGGGAGCCTTCGGTCTGCTGGCGGCGGAGACCGGCATTCACCAGTTTTCCTTCGAACAGCCCAACCGTAGGCGCGAGGAGCGCGAGCTGGCGCGCGTCGAAGTGTTGGCGGCGGAAGCGGACGCGCTTCTCCCGGCGCGCTCGAGTCTGCGCATCGAAAGCCGCATCGACCGGGAAGCCCGCGGGCGTCTGATCGATCGGCCGCACCTCAGTGTGGTGCTGCAGCAGCGCTCGGAACCCGTTCAGCTCGAAGCCCGCACGCACGGGACGCTGGAGGACGCGCTGGAGCGGCTGTTGCCGCTGCTCGTCGCACAGCGCTCGCGTTCGAAGGCGGCGAATGGCAATGAAATCGTGCGCCGCTACCGCTTCGGAGCCAACCCCGGCGTGCGCGATCGGCGCAGCGGACGCAGCACTCCGCGGCTGGGGCGCGTGCTCGAGGGCGAGCTGGACTCGTTCCTGTTCGCCGCGGACTGAGCGCGAGCAGACCTAGCGGCTGCGCCGCAGCCAGTAGCACAGCGCCAGCGCGGTGAACGCATCCTCGATGCGGCCCGCGTCGAGCAGCGCTTCGACCTCCGCGCGCGTGAAGATCCGCACGATGATGCGCTCGCAGGGCTCGGGTTCTGGCGCGCCGATCGACTCGCAGCCGTGCGCCAGATACAGGTGCGCCCAGTGCGCCGTGATGCCGTTGGCGGCGTAGAAGCCAGGCAGCGGCTCGAGGCTTTGCGGCACATGGCCGGTTTCCTCGCGCACCTCGCGCAGCGCGCCCTCGCGCGGATCCTCATTGTCGACGAGCCGTCCGGCGGGAATCTCCCAGTGCGTCTTGCCGTGCGGATAGCGGTACTGCCCGATCAGCACGACGCGACCGTCGCTCGTGATCGGCACCACGGCCACGGCATCGGGAATCTCGATGATGTGGTACTCCTGCGGCGAGCCGTCATCGAGACGGATCGTGTCGCGGCGCAGTCCGCACCACTTCGACGCGTAGATGCGCTCCGAGTCGATCACCTCGTAGGGGGGGAACGGCTCGGGATTGTCCGGGATCGAACCCATGGAAGGATCGGCGTCGCCTGTCCGCAGTTGAGTTCCCTGAGCGGCTTCGCTCAGTGGGCTTCGCCGTCCTGAGGCCACAGCTCACGCCAGTCGCGCGCCCTCGGGCTGCGATTGGCGAGACGCTGGAGCAGCTCCTGCGAAACGCTGAAGTTCTCCAGCGCGGTCTCGCTCAGTGCCTTGCCGCAGGCCTGCGCAATCGAGTCCGCGTCGAGATGCTGGTAGCGGAAGACCTCGTCGGGACGGCCGCACTTCGAGAACTTGCGCACGGCCAGCGTGGTTTGCTTGACGCCGACGATCGAGCCGATGTTGTCGACGAGACCGGCTTCGCCGTCGCACACCGCGACGATCGGGACGCGCCGCGCCGAGAGCGACAGCAGGCCCGCTTCGGAGCCGGCCGCACCCTCGACGGCGATGAGATCGCCGCTGATGCACAGGCCCTGACGCAGGTGCTCGTAGTCGTCGTGCTCGCCCAGGATTCCCAGCAGCAGTTCCGGCG
>Ga0209668_10000372_pt1 | contig 18326 bp, 3 predicted proteins | sample FrelakmetPLP11PL_FD_187150 | JGI IMG/M metagenome (GOLD analysis project Ga0209668, IMG submission 187150) | Freshwater lake sediment microbial communities from the University of Notre Dame, USA, for methane emissions studies - PLP11 PL (SPAdes)... | ecosystem: Environmental > Aquatic >... | reverse complement strand
GCTGGCCCTAAATTGGGAACCTGCGCCACGGCTGGCTCATATTTATATGGGAAAGCTAGCGGAACTGCAGGTAAGAATTACTGGATTGCGTCATATATGGAATTATTAGCTGATGCGAATGCTACCCATATTGGTGTGGCGGCTTTAGGTGCTGCAGCTGATCCTTCAGGAGCCATATTGACTAAGCCGGCAGCTTGTGCTGGAATTACCGCAGGCGCGGCAATTCCAGTTGCGGATGCAGTTTGCTTGTACATCGTGGTTAAATAGTAAATTGTTATTGAAATCAAAAACCCCGGCGGTTTGCCGGGGTTTTTTGTGCCCCCAGCTTTGAGCTGGGGGGCAGCTTTGAGCTCGAATAATTTATACGCTTTTCATCTTTTGGTAACATTTGCATTGTATGCTGGCGTTACTGATTAATATTTACAGTTAACATTGTTTTAAGTATACTTTAATTGTATCGCTTTTCTTGTTTTTCTTTAAGTATGCTTAAATCAAATATAAAACGGCAAAAATATCTTGATCGCGTCAGTCCATTCGTTGACAAGGACATCATCAAAGTGATCGTCGGCCAGAGAAGAGTCGGTAAGAGCTATCTGCTTTATCAGATCATGGATCTGATAAAGTCACGCAAACGCGATGCAAACATCATCTATGTGAACAAGGAAGCTCATGAATTTGACCGGATCAATGATTACCGGGATCTGATTGAATATGTTTCCTCCAAATCCGTTAAAGATGCTCAAAATTATCTGTTCCTTGATGAAATTCAGGACATTTCCGGTTTTGAAAAGGGATTACGGGCTTTGCTTATCAAGAAATATGACATTTACTGCACGGGTAGCAACGCCCATATGCTCTCATCGGACTTGGCCACAAACCTGTCGGGTCGATATGTGCAGATTCCCGTATACAGCCTGTCATACCCGGAGTTCCTGGAATTTCACGGGCTTTCCGCCGATGAACGATCACTCAATAAATTCATAAAATACGGAGGTCTTCCATATTTGAAAAATTTAAGTCTGGACGATGAGACGGCCTATGACTATCTGCGAAATATTTACAGCACAATCATCCTTAACGATGTCGTTAAAAGGTTCAGTATCAGGCATGTGGAACTGCTGGAGCGGCTGGTTGAATATCTTTGCGATAACCTTGGCAGTCTGCTCTCGGCAAAAAGAATCAGCGATTTTCTTAAATCCCAGCGGATTTCAATTTCTCCAAGCGTCATCCTTAACTATCTGTCTTACCTTGAATCGGCTTTTTTCATCTTCAAAGTCAAAAGGACGGAAATCGCGGGCAGAAAAATCTTTGAGGTCAACGACAAGTACTTCTTTCAGGACATCGGGTTCAGGCACGCGCTAACCGGGTACAGACAGGTTGATATCGGCAAAATTCTTGAAAACATTGTTTTTTCACATCTCCAGTATTGCGGCTATGGCATCCATGTGGGTAAATTTGGCAATCGGGAAGTTGACTTCGTTTGCGAAAAAGGAGGAGATAAATTATATGTGCAGGTCGCTTATCTGATTACCAGTAAAGATGTCAGGGAAAGGGAGTTCGGCAATCTTCTCAAAATAAAAGATAATTACAGGAAGATTGTCATATCCATGGATAAACTGGCGGAGGGAAGTGTAAAGGGTGTGGAACATATCAACATCCTTGATTTCCTGACCAAATTCAACTAACGGAACCGAATATTACGGTTCATCAGGTCAGGAAGAAAACGGTTAAGCGGAATAACTGGGGGGCAGCTTTGAGCTCGAATAATTTATCCGCTTTTCATCTTTTGGTAATGCCGTTGCTATAAGATTGCCTCTGTTTTCATCTTTACTAATGTATATTATAAGTGTATATTTTGTATATACAATGTATACATTAATTAACAAAATATGAGCGTGGTCATTAACTTAAAAACAGACAGGGAAACAAAAATTCAGGCCCAGAAGCTTGCCGCCAAAATGGGCCTTTCATTGAGCGCGGTGCTGAATGTGTATTTAAGGACTTTTGTGCGCACAAAAACAATTACAATTGATCTGAATCAAATACCGCAGAAAAAAGAAAAACAGTGGGAAAGCGACAGGAAAATCGCAGAGAAGACTTTTACTGGCAGTAAAGAACTTATTTCCGACAGCCTTAAAGATGTATAGACTCGCGCCCACTCGCTCATTCCGAAAAGGGCTTAAAAAATACCGGCATGACCAAGCGGTTCTGATGGCACTGGAACAGGTTCTTGATATTCTGATAAAAGGAGAGGATCTGCCCGCGCAATACAGGGAACATCATCTGAAAGGCAAAAGAACCTTCTACCTTGAATGCCATTTAAGGCCGGATTTGCTTTTGATATATTTTAAGGATGAGAAGCAAAAAGTCGTTTATTTGCAGGATATTGGTTCGCATGGGGATTTGTTTGGGTAGTTGCAGTCTTCTGATGCAGAATACTACTTCGACGCCTTTTTAATTTTGCGTCAACCTCAATTGAGCGATTTGCTTGATTGGAAGCCGTATCCGCGTTCAAGAAAACGCCTTTTTCTGCTATAATATATAGAAAATAAGAGGGTGAAAAACGCCGTGTATTCCACTTGCTGGAGCCACGGACTCAAAGACCAAAACAAATAAATGAAAAATAAACAAATAACAACAATCAGGTACAAATCGGCTTTCCTGCTTTTGTTAATGGTTCTGGAACTGGTAAACGCCCCGATTGTGGCGGCTTTCAGTTTGTATCCGAGCGTTAAATCGGTTTTTGGCACACCCGCGCTTGCAACTGAAAAAAAACGCGTCGGCATCGTGGCGATATTGGTGGAAGACGGCCTGATGGCCGACCTCGGCCCGTATACCGGCATAAAGAATCTATATCCGAATTCGCTGAAGGTAGCCACTCTTCCCGACCGCGTCAAACGCTACGCGCTGGATGTGCAAAAATCCCAACCTTTCACCAAAGCGATAATCGTCCGGGTGAAAAAGGACGAGCCGACGGAAAGTATCGCCGGCGCGCTGGAAAAACTGTATCTGGAAGGCGACGGCACCGCCGGTGAAATCAATAAATTAACCGGTATCGTAATCGTCGGCGATGTGCCCCTGCCCGTTGTGAACAAAGGCGGCAACCGCTTTCCCAGCGTTTTTCCATATACCGATTTTGAGGACAAGACCTATCTTTACGATTCAGTCACCAAAGATTTTATTCCAAATCCGGATGTGGGAGCGGCAAAAGCCGATATCTGGCACGGGCTGATTACTCCTCCGGTCAAAGGGCAGGAAGGCAATGAACTGCTCGCCTATTATTTTGACAAAAATTATCTCTTTCACTGCAAAGCCCCGCTGTTGCCATTGGATCCGACTGCGACTTGCGCCGCGGACGCGGCTCAATTCCAGCAATTCACGCGTAAACTTTTGTACATGGATTTGATCAATGAGTTCAAGCAGATGGACAAACAGGGCTATGGCAATTACCTGCGATACCTCGCGAATTGGGAAAATCTTACTTACGAACGGTACAGCAAATATCTTGTCAAAATGCTGGTTGCGCAGGCCGGAGCGGATCAAAAAAGCGGCGACGGCCTTGATAACGATACTGACGGCAAAATCGATGAAGATCCAAATAACGGCATAGATGACGACAACGACGGGGAAGATGGAAGTCCCTTAAACGGCATGGGAGACGGACTGGACAACGATGGCGACAAACTCATTGACGAACCGGATGAGGGAGGATTGGGCATTTGCGATTATGGCGGCGCGATAACGACTCCCCAAAAACTCAAAGACTGTTCCATTCCCGGCATTCCGCTTATGACCATGGGCAAATGCGAGGGAAATCTTACCGACCCGAACTGCGCACCCGGGAATTATTACAATGTCAAACCCGACAGCATCTACAAAATCACGGACGGGATTGATAACAATAATGACGGATTCATTGATGAAAAAATCGATGAGGATGACGGCGATGCTTTCACGGGGATAGACAACGATCTGGACGGGCTGATTGACGAGGACACATCCCAGGACAACGACGCCGACGGAGACGGCAAAATTGACGAGGATCCGCCCGGTGATAAAAACGGAGACGGTTGTTCCGGCGTATGCGGAGTGGATGAAGATCTTGATTCGCTTGATTTTGACAACGACTTTTATCCCAACGGCTACGAAACCGAGTACGGGAGTTTTGCCGGCGTGGACATCCCGACAGACCCCAATAGTCCTTTCTCCATACCTTTGACCCTGCTTCCATTCCCTTCTCTTAGATTGATCCCATTCCCTAAGGCAAGCGACTGGATTGATGAGGAATCCGCGGCCGATGACGATGAGGACGGTAAAGTGGATGAAGACGGCCCCCCCGATAACGATAACGACCATGACGGAAAAACGGACGAAGATCCGGGCGCGGGCCCCGCTTCCGCCACCGACAACGCTTTTGATACATTCCCCGACATTCAGACCAAGCCGCTGATACTAAAACTGGCCGCGCCCTACATCAGCCTTTTTGATAAATTCCTGGCCAATATAAACGACTGGGTCGGGTATACGGGCAGATGGGATCCATCGTACGAGATTGAGGTACAGGACCCGGTAACTCTGGCAGTGGTCAAGCAAAAGAAGAGCGATGTTTCCACCGTTCCGGCTTTTGTAACGATGAAAGATGAAACGACTCGCATATACCTTCGTCAGGTCTCCGACGCTATTGAAATAAAAATAGATTCATTCGCGGAAAACAAGCTTGACCCGGCCGCTCCTCAACTGCAGGATCCGGTTTTGATGCTTAAGGGAGCGAAGATTACGGGCGTCAGCGTGATTGCAAATGACGGAGTGATGGATGTTACCTATCCGGGGCTTGATTCTGAATATATCAATTTTTCACAACCGCGGCTTGTTGATGCATCGGATGACACTCCATACATCAACGGAATGCCGATGAGCCAACTCACATCCACAAGAGACTGCTCACTTTACCGCGGATCCAAGGGAATCCCACAGAACTCGATCATGGCGATTACTTCCCATTTATACAATGTCTTTGCCAAACCGGATCCAAATCCGCCACCAAACGCAGACTCGTTGTACGCCGGTTGCACGGTCCAAAACTCCTCGCAACCGGAAAGATGTTTTCCTTACAGGGCGGAGAAGGCGCTATTTGATATTTTGGGCACAAAAGAAGTCAGCGGCATAAGTGAAAGCGAAACAAATTACCGCGCCTGTTTTGATTTTAAGGAAAAGACCAGATACCAGGCATATCTTGGGGAAATCAAGACATACCTCGCCTTGATAGGCGCGATGGACAACGAGGAAGCCAAGAAAACCGTTACCCCTCCCGGCTCGCCATACAAGGGCGCCGACCAGATAGTGCTGGCCGACCTTACCGTCTCGGTGATTCCGCCGCCCCTGAATATAGTGATCAAGTTTTCCGACCTGCTTGCCAAATGGGGACAAGGAGACAAGGTTGATAACAACGGCAACGGTATTGTTGACGATGTTGCCGAGGGAGTGAGCCAGTACGGGATACTCTTCACGGACTGGAAGCAAATCGGGGACAGGATCATGCAGGGAAGGGACATCGACAATGATGGATTACCGAACATAATTGATTATGTATTTAAGGGGACCCCGTATCTTTTTCCAAATGTTAAACAAGTATCCCTTAAGGTCGTACCGGAAGTGGCTGTAGACGGTAATGGCTTGCCATTGAGGATTTCCAGCTTCAGCACAAACAAGGAACCGACCAGCAGGACCATCGTCGCGCAGAGCAAGCTCGGGGTCGCGCCAATATCATTGCCCATAGATAATCCGCGCTTTTTCTCTTTCAAAGACAAGAAAGGCGTTTTTCATACGATGAAATATCCCAACCTGTTTTCCGTCAATAATACCGATGAACTGAGGCAGGTTCTGCAGGCAAAGGAACAGGAACTGCAAAAAATCGCGGATGAAAACGGCGTAAATCTTCAAATTACGGGCTCGCTGACCGACTTGATCGATAAAGATGTGGACACTTACCTGACCCCAAAAAATATCGTGCTTTTGTCCGCAAATAAACTGAAATTACAGGACGCGTACGCCTGGAAAAACAAGAATATTGATGATAAACACCAATACATCCTGGAAACATACATCAGTCCAAACAAAGACGCGTTCGTCGGAGAAACGGACAAAGGATACGAAGCTATGTATCTGGTCGCAAACGGCGACGCATCCCGACTCAAGATGAATTTTAACGGAGACTTCCCGGAGAGTGACGAAGATACTGACCTTACTTCCGCCAAAAAACAGAAGGATCCCGAACCCACCAAACCGGGTACCGGCACCGGAGGAGCGGGAGGGCAGGCCGGAGCGGGAGGCGGCAGCGGTGATGACAGCAACGCCGCAAAAGACGCGGCCCTTGCTTTACTCGCGGGAATCGGGCTTTTGGAGTGGTTCGGCGAAATGCAAAAATGGCTGGACGATACCATCAACAAAACCGGCTTCACCAATTCTGAAAAAGCCTGCAGTGTTTCCGACGCGCCGGGCGATTATTTTGAACAGCTCGTGGCGGCCGGAGATACCGACGCTGATGGCATTCCGGACAATAAGGACTCCAGTCCAAACGACCCAGACGCCGATGACGACCAAATTCCCGACGGCGCGGCCGGCACCGTTAAACTGCGCCTTACCGCAGATAAGACCGTGCTGAAGGCCGGAGCCAGCGATAAAATGACCGTAACCGCTGAAGGGCTTTCTGCGGATAATACATTGCAGAGCGGAGACAGCTTTTCTGAAGTAAAACTGGAACTTTCCGGGGCAAAACCGCCGGCCGACATCAGCTCTCCCAACCCGGCCAGTCTTTCAAATGGCAAGGCCGTATTCACGCTTACCTCTAACGATCTTTCCGGAATATTCACAATCAAGGCCTCCAGCACGAACAGGCCCGGGACCACATCCAACAGCCTTTCAGTCGAGTCCACCAAGAGAAAGATCAGGATTGTCTCATACCTGTTTATGGAAGAGTCCCAGTACAGCCAAAAAGAACTTAGCGGATTTATCATCAAAGATGATGCCGACAAGATAATCGCGGAAGTTGATGGAAAAACCGGCATGGTCACGATAAAAGACGACCGCTTTCAGCTGATTGCAATCCCCTCAAAAGGAGCAAAGGCCGCAAGGCTTGGAGTCCAGGAAAAAGCGACCTTAAAGGTCCTGGCCTCGGTGTTTTTTGTCGCCGACAATACCGTGAAGATTTCCGTGGACGGCGATGGCACGGAATATTTTACGGACTTCCAGAACATGAAGGGCGTTCATGTTAAAGACCTTAATACGGCCGATAACTACGGTTTTACGGTCATTGACCCGATGGCCAAATTCAACGCCGGCAACGGGTACATCACGATGAAAACAGGGCAGGGCGGCGGGACTAAAAATGTCGGGATCGTTGCCGCCGACGGCAAAATATTTGTCTCGCAGGAGCTCGGTTTTCAATACAGGTCACCGATGAACAGCCAGAGCCCGGTTGTGTTCGTCGTTACCGATAAAGGCGGCACCCAGCTTTTTGAAGTCTTCATCGGCGCGGACTTCCCACGGATTGAAATACTACAGGAAGAAGGGGCTTTCGCGGACTTCAACCTGATTGCGGCGGTTGTCCAAGCGATTGCGCGAAAAATCGCGATATTCGCGCCACCCGAAGGCAACTTCGCGGTTCTCTCCCGCGCGATCCTGACCGTCGCCCACGCCGCGGCCGTGCCGGACACGGACAAAGACGGGCTTAACGACCTGGAAGAAATAATTCTTGGTCTGCAATACAATAATTCCGATTCCGACGGAGACGGTTTTAATGACGGCGATGAAATCTACAAAAATTATGATCCTGCAAAGCCGAATGCATTGCTATTTACCGACCCCGGACTGACCATAAACAGCAAAGGTTTCACCGATATCATCAAACTCTTCAGGCGCGGCATCGTCAAACCATATGAAGACGGGACATTCAGACCCGACCAGCAACTGACCCGTGAAGAATTCGTACAACTGGATTTGGGGACGATCTGCATAAACTGCTATGCGGATAAATTAAGCCCGCAGATAAAAACCGCGATTGACGCGGAATACGCAAAGGCGCCGTTCCCGGACAAGGATATTTCTCCCGAACTCGCGTATTGCGTTAAAGAAGGCAAGAACAGGCAGATTGTTTCCGGCTACGGTGGCGGGACAATGGCCGGATTCTTTATCTCCAAGAGCCTTATCAGCCGCACGGAAGCGAGTAAAGTCGTTACCGAAACGGCAAGCCGGCAAAAAAACAGCGGCATCGTGATAAGCACGGAACCGGCCACCGGAAAACCCTGGTATTACAATTACATCCTGACCGCGCAAAAGGAAAAATTGTATCCGCGCGGCAACTTTCTGGAGGTGGACACCTACAATCCCGAAGATTTCAAGAAATGGTTTGATGTCCAGCTTGTGAATAACGGGCCGTTCATCAAATGGCTTGAAGGCAATGTAAGCCGCAGTGAATTCGCGACGATGGTTTCAAAGCTGATTGACAGTTATGATTGCACTCTTGATGACAGCGACGGCGACGGCGTGCCTGATAATTATGAAAAATATATGTTTGGGACCGCATGGCAGGATCCCAAAACCGACACGGATACCGACAAAGGCGGCGTAAGCGACCTCGAAGAAATCACAAAAGGCAGTGATCCAAACAACGCAATTGACGACAAACAGCTTGTGGATCCGGACAACGACGGGCTCACAAACCTTGAAGAGCTGAAATACGGAACCAATCCCAACGATGCCGATACCGATAAAGGCGGCGTAAAGGACGGAGTTGAAATTAAAAACGGCACCGACCCGCTGGACGCTTCCGACGATTACAGCATCGACAGCGATGGCGACGGCATACCCGACTCCTGGGAAATGGCGAACGGAATGAATCCGTATGACGGTTCCGATGCCGGTCTTGACCCGGACGGCGACGGGCTGACGAATCTTGAAGAATTCAAATACGGCACCGACCCGAATAATCCGGACACCGACGGAGGCGGCGTGAATGACGGTGATGAAATAATGCGAAGCACAGACCCTCTCGCGCCGGCGGACGACAATACCTCATTGAAAGGCATGGGCGCGTATATCGTCGGCAACACGGTGTTTGATAATTATACATATGCGGAAGAGGGAGCCGGATCCAAAGAAGTGCGCCAGGTAATGGAATATTCGGACGAGATGCCAGCGGATGGCATCAGCAAGCTCTTTCTGAAGGCGTCCGTCCTCAACGAAAACGGGGACACCGATATTACCGATGCCAGCAAAATCAAATTCTTCTCCACGGAAGGTTCTGAGTTTGCAAAGTTCTTTATCCCGACTCCCCCCGGCAAAGCGGATTCTGTCACCATTAATGCCGTCAAAGGTGAGGCGGTTGCTGAACTGGATTCAACCACCATCGCCGGAATCTTCAACGCTTCCGCGGAAATCGCGGGTGAATCCGTTCCCGTCGATGATCGTCCGATTTATGTATTGCCGCTGGAACCCGCATCGATCCTGCTTGCTCCCGCTTCTTCCGTAGTCAGGAGCGGAGGACTTTCAACCACGAACCTTCATGTTGAACTCCGCGATATAAACAACAACCTCTCCAATAATGGCTCATATACCGTGACATTCAAGGTGTCCGGCGCGGGAAGCCTGGAAGGCGTGTCCGACGAGGACTCCGGAAAAGAGGGCGTCCAGGTTACAACCATAAACGGGACATTTGACCTTGCGGTAAAATCAGCGGAAGAACCTGGAACGATTGATATTTTGACCAGCTATGAACCTGTTACGGAAGATGATACCGAGGCCGAGCCAACCGTTCCTGCCGCTATCGGCGTGGGCCCCGAAACCGCACCCGTGCAAACGCCCGCGATTCCCCCGATTACCGCCGAAAGAACCATCGAATCCCGCGATGACATCAGGATTTCATTAAAACCGGCGCAGGCGCAAATTCCAAGCGATTTCACGACCGTCACCAAAATCAGTCTTCAGGTCGTGGACGGGACCGGAGCAATCGTAAGCGGGTTTTCCGGCACAGCCCAATTTGACCTGATGAAAGACACTTTTGGCACTTTCATCGGCGCCACGGAACAGCAAATCACAGCCGGTACCGCAGAAATCGTCTTTGCCGCTTCCAACAAAGCCGGCGACGCATTAATCGGCGCGACCGTGCAGGGCTTTGATCCCGCCAATACGGTCATAACCACTTTACCGAAAGCTCCTAAGAAAATAATTCTGGAAGCGCCGGATACCAGCATTGAAAGCAGTCCTTCCGCCACCATGGATGTGACCGCAAAACTATACGATGCCGACGGAAATTTTGCCTACAATGACTCAACGACCCAGGTTAATTTCAAGCTGACGGCGGCTTCCAAACCATTCGCCGCCTTTGCCGGCCCCGCGTCCGTAAAAGCGGAAGACGGCAGTGCCACAATAATTCTGAGCGGCACCGATTTAACCGGCCCGATCAATCTGGTGGCGATGTCCGGCGGGCTTAAGACCGGCGTAATCAGCCTGAATTCCGTCAAACTTTTCCACGCTGAAAGCCTCAAGGATTTGGCTCCCCGGGTTTTGTTTGCCTCTTTACTCGGTTCTGACTTCGGCAACACTTTCAAGGAAAATTATCTTGGAGGCTGGTTCGTGTTCTCCGGCAAAACGCAGGCCGCCGTTTCTTTACTTACTCCGCCAAAGCCGTTTGCCCGCGTCGCGGAATTCACCAACAACGGGCAGGTTTCACTATTTGACCCGGATAATTATTCACTGCGTTTTGCCCCCGCCAACGGCTCCATCCAGCCAAACCTGTTTATGCTTTCCGACGCCGCCACAAAAAAAGACCTGGCGGAATCGTTCATGGTGATGAAACCGCAGGCAAACGCTTTTATTTCCGCGCCGGGCGCCGATCTTGAAAACGCCGCCGAAGGCGTCTATGTAACGATGACCAACGAAAATGAAGATTACTCACTAAAACAGGTCGCGAACGGCATCAGTCTTATCAAATCGGCCAACGAAAAAGTCCGTTTCAGGAATGACGGAGGCATAATGATTTTTGATAACCGCTTTACCGCCACGGTCTCGGAAGATAATTCCGGCAGATACATGAAACTTTCCGTCAACGATACCGGAAGCGAAATCGCGCAGGTTTCATTCGTAAACAATTTCAACACCGATACCGGTGAACTTTCCAGAAACACGGTCATCGACATGACCGCCTCCAACTACCAGAGCGGCGTATTCGTACACCATCTTGGAGAACAGGGCAATATCGGCTATGAACCTTCGTTTTCCGGCAATTCAACCGCCCTGCCAAAAGGGATTTATGTTACCGACAAAGATTCCGCCCTGCCTGCCGGACAGGCTCCCGGACTGAATTACATTTCACTTGATAAAACAAATGAAGAGACCGGAATCGGATTCACCGGCGACAATAAACATATGCTTTTGTTCGCGGCCGGTAACAGCGTCGGCGAGTCCAACATGGTTTACGCGAGTGACGCGGGAATAGTGCTCGGAGACCCGACTGTGCGTCTGAATAACAAAATCAGTTCTCCGAACAACTACCTCAACTATTCCGTTGGCCTTGCCGATAACGGCTTTACAAAGGATATAGGCAAAGAAATCTTCACCGGCGACGCTCCGATCAAAGATCTGACAACGATAGATTACAACCACGACGGACTGAATGACCTGCTTGTTTCGTACGAAAACGGACAGGTGAGACTGCTCCAGAACAACAACGCCTATCCGCGCTTCACCGACCGCGGAATCTTCCTGAATTTTTCCGGGGGGATTGTGGCGATGACCGCCGGCGATTTTAACGGGGACGGGCTTGATGATCTGATCGTGGCGACCGCCGACAGCTGTAGAAATGGAGAAGTGTGCATTGACCTTTACGAAAACAATAACGGTAATTTTGTCAGGAGAAACCTTGCCTTACAGCCGTTTACGGACAAGAACCGCGTCTACATGATGAGGAGCGGCGATATGAATAACGACGGCACGACGGACCTGGTGACTTCCGACGATTTGGGGACCATACGGGTCTTTTACAATATTAAGGGCGAACTGGAAAAATACGGGCAATATGTAGGGTCGCTTGGCCTTCATATCGACAATACCTTAAATCTTTTCCAGGAAGTGCTGGTCGCTTATGACGGCAGTCTCTCAAACCAGCCCGGAACCGGGGACGATCTCAACTTTGTGCAGATGATTGTGCCTGCGCCGGGCGATAACATCCTTCCGTCCGACCGCGCGGCGGCGGACAAACTGCAAGGAGCGGGCTCTGATATCGTAAAGGTTGACGCGCAGGTAAAATCCGCCGAACGCACGGTTGATTTCACCTACCTTGACCTTGATCCGATCCTTGGTCCGAGGTCTTACAAACAGGCGCGAGACCTTACCGCTCCGCTTAATGTAATCGCAAAGGGTGACAAGATTGAATACACCATCTCTCTTCACAATGACTTAGCGGGAGCGGTTGATTTGAATAATCTGATGATCAGCGATGTGGTTTCTGACAGCGCGGATTTTGATAAATCCAGCCTTTCCTGCACCGGTTGCGCAGATGCGAAGGTCAATGTGATTGAGACCGGCAAGAGTCTCACCCCGTATATTTTCGGGCCTTTCAATTTGCCGGCCGGACAAATTCTGACTGTCAAATACACCGTCACCGCCAAAAAGACCCCACCTGTCTCAATCAATGTCGGACAGAATATGGACAAGGGCTATCCGGTGGACAATTACCGCGACATCTCCGCATCACCGGTTGGTAACACTTCCGGAATAATGACCTATTTTTATTCGTATAAAGCTGAAGAACAGTCGCAAAATATAATTACTCTTCCCGGGCAACAACAGCAGAAGGTTAAAAAAATCGTATATCGAACTTATGTCACCCAACCGCCGGAGCCTGAACCTGTTAAACCCATACCGGCCGCGGAAGGCGGAATTGATATAACAAAGCTCACCATCGACGCCGATGGCAACGGCTTGCCTGATGAGATTGATAATTACCAGACTGTAAAAGCAAAAGAAGATGAAGCCGCGTATAGCCTTGGCGATGCGGTTGGCGCCCTGGGTGAGGCATATGATGTCCTTGGCGCGGCGCTTGATGGTATCGGCGACGACCTTGAGAACGCAATTAACGCCTTCACCTGCACCAGCGGATGCTTACCGATGCCGATAAACTTTGGATATTTGGCTCCGGGTTTGATAAATATTCTTGGCGTTCCGGGAGCATTTGACCCTGGATTGCCGATCTTCGGATGGGGAACTGCGCCACCTCCCACCGTTTGGCCACCATTGCCATACCAGGGAACAACCGGCGGACGCATCTATCTTTCCCCAACCCTTACGATGAGCCTTGTCATGAGCGTTTGCCTCGGCCCTTACCTTGCGGGGCAATGCTGGGCTTTCAAGATTGCCGACTTGATTCCATCCAGTCTTTGCGACGCAATCGCAAGTGGTATTAACAGCGTAATTGCAAAAGCGAATGCGGTTGTGCAGTCCGCCGCCAACGAAGCCGGACTCAGTTCGGACGGCGGCGCCACCGGATCTGATTCAAGCGGGAGACAAACCACCGGCGGCTGGACCGGGAGCACCAGTTTGGGTAATTATCAGTACAAAGCTTCTGTCGGCACCAATTTCCGCATACCCGGATTCCCTTCGGTCCTAACCGATTGGCTGGACGCTCAAACCGAAGAAGTCGTAAATAAACTCACGGATCTTCCGGATATTTACTTCCTATACCCCGACCCGACCTCAATCGTGGGCATAATCGTACCACAGGAGACAGGCCAGCAAAGCGGCACAAGCCAGCCAAAACCCGCGACGGAAATGCCCAAGCCAAAAAAGTGGACCAGTTTTAAGCAGGTATTGAACTATATCAACTCCATTCCGCTGGTGCAGATTCAGGCCCGTGAAGTTTTGATAAAAATCCCGGCGCTGACAAAGAAAGAAATTGAAAAAGTCCAGAATGATGCAAAACAATGGATTGAGGATGAAAGGGTTGAGGTAAACCGCGTGTTGGCCCTTTGGTGCGGCGCCCCGTACCAGATAGATGAAAGCTGGAAACCTTTGCCAACACCTCCGGACTTCAAGTCACAATACGCCAGCGTCTGCGACAAACTTCTTCTTGATATGACCGGCCTGATCAAGAGCGTTGAGAAGAACATAGAAGTGCTGGAAAAATATAAGGAACTGCCGAAAAAAATCCTTGGATGGAGGAACATCACCACCAAGTATCTGAATCAGATCATCTGCTTCCTTGACGCGGTCATGAAGTTCACCGGCGGATATATTTCCAAACAACAGCAGAGGATTGAGGCCTGGATAGAGATGATAAGGCTTGTCAAACAGACCATCAAGGAATGGAAAGCTATCGTGGATCTGACGATCGATTATCAGGCTTCGTGCGACAAATGTTCGACCGCGCGCCTGACCCTGATGGAACTTATCCTGAAACTCTTCGCGGTCATCCCGTCCCCGCCGGTCATCCCGTTCCCGAAGTTGCCCGACATCTACATTGATGTTTCCAGAATCCAGGTGGGACTGACAATCCTCTGGCCCGACATTAAATTCAGGCCGGAACCGTTGATCATACCCAAACTGCCGCGCATCCTCCTGCCCGATCTCCCATCGCTCAAAATCACTTTGCCGCCGATACCGATATTGCCCGATCCTCCAAACCTGCCGGAACTCCCCGATCTTCCGATGTTGCCGTTCCCGAATTTACCAGACATTCCTCCTCCACCCAAAGTCCCGGCTTTTCCGGTCAGCATTAAACTTGTCATTTCCATATTAAAAAAAATAGTCCGCATCCTCTGCCTGATCAAGAAAGGATTGACCCCCGTTTCCGAGACCATCTTGAAGAGCCATGTGGAACAGCTTACGGAAAGGGCTTTAACTCCTCTCATACCGATTGACCTGGGCTTCAAACTGCAATTGCCAAAGATCAAATACGACTATGTTGACCGCATTGAACTGCGCACTTACCTGAATTTTCAGCTGGATCTGACTTTTATTTACGACTTCGTCCAGAAAATCGCCGACATTTCCAACGCAATCAGTACCGACCTTGTTAAACAGGTTAACGATAAGCTGAAAGAGGCCGCCGCCGCGGCCCAGGAAGCCGCGAATGCTCCTACGAATGCCGCCAATAGTGCTACCGGCGGAAGTGGCGAGGTCAACATCTCCGGTCAGGAAATACGGCTGAGAGCGCAAAACACGGTGCAGGACAAAAATACAGATGTGGCTCCGGATGCGAAAACCGTCGCGGCGGCTCCCGCCCAAACCGCGGTTTCTCCCTACGACGCAATAGGTGATCTTGCCGCCATGTCTCCACAGCTTGGCGATGTGGCCAACCAGCTTTTGAGCGCTAGCAGGCTGATGGAGGCCGATGTCGCAAAATACAAAGCCCTGGCCGAAAGCTATAAAGACATAAAACTTGAAGTCAAACAGGATATGCTCGCCCAAAACGACCCGCTCTTAAACCGCCCGATTGCAGAGATAAAAGCGGAAAGAAGTTCCGATCCTCCCGCCGAATATGAAATTCAAAAAAAGATGATGGCAATGCGGGACGGGCTTATTGCCTATAACGATGACCAGGACAAGATATTAAAACAAATGATTTCCGCCGGTGACGGCGCACAGTATGGAAAAATCCTTGCCGGGATGCCTACTCTTGACCAATACATCAACACTTCCGCCTACGACGCAAACGCGCCTAAAAACGCAATCGCTTCAATCAACCCGGAAGCCACTGTTGCCTCAAAGCAGGCAAATTCGGGTTCCGTCCAAAAGCTCGAAGGCACCGCGTTGGAAAAATTCGCCGTGGAAGTGCTTTCCGGCCTCAAGACAAAAAAGCGACTGCTTGCGGATATTTCTCAACCGGATGTGCCTTCCACGCCGGGTACCACAGGAACATCCCCGGCTTACAAAGGGATTTTTATTTATAACACGGCAACCGGCACCAACGAACGACTGATGAATTACACCGATGAGGTCGATCAGCCCACAAAACTGGCTTTCATTGACATGGATAACGACAAGGACAACGACTTCATCTATTCGTACGGCGGTAACATCTATCTGAAAGAGAACTATAAATTATATCCGGCCGCCGAATACAACAGTTATGTCGGCGATCCGCCGGTCGAAGCCGACCTTAACCAATTCATCCCGTCCATTCCCGCGATCAACGGATTTACCGCAAACTACAACAATAACAGAAGCGTGGAAATGCTCTGGAATCCCTCCCAGGATCCGGCGGTATCGGGATATGAAATAAATTACAGGCTTGTTCCCGACGCCTTTACCCAGAAACTGAATACCAAAGATTACAGGGTGACTTCCGTAATCCAATCCGCAATGACACCGGTAACCGTGCCGGAAGCCGCCACATTCAAGCCGGACAAGGTTGAAACCGACTACATGACGGCGGAAAATGTTAACGGCGATGTATATTTTGACGGCACCGAACGCAATTTCATCGTCGCGAATTCCGCGCCAGCTGAGGTTTTACCGGGACAGATAATCCATACGCTCACCGAATCCGCGATGTCTTTTAACCTGGGGGAAACCCTTGAAGGAGACCTGACTCTCCCGGCAAACAGGGTGTTTTCAATTCCGGCGAGCTATACTTCCGCGCTCACCATAAAAATAAATTCCGGCGCGGTGGAAATAATTGATCCGCTAAAAACGGCAACGCACCAGAAACTTGTTAACGGCATGCGGGTCGACTTTGACGCCACGCTCATTCCGGAAAACGGCGGAAGCGCAACGGTCAGGTTCGGAGACGGCTCTTACACAAGGCTGGACGCCAGCGGAGAATTAACGCTGAAACTGGTGGAAAGCGCGCTTTCCCCGACGGCCAAATTTATTATCCCGAACGGTTTTTACTACGCCAAAATCAACGCCTTCTCTCGTGGCACGACCGCCCAGGGCAGGTTTACCGGCACATCATCCGCGATTTCGCTGATGGCGCCTTCACTTTGCGCGGACAAACAGGGTCCACTGCCAAATGCCGGGCCGGCGGAAAGAAAAGTCTCCATCTTCAAACAACTGGTGATTGACGCGTCGAAATCTTTTGACGCCGACGGTGAAATCATTTCTTACTGGATGGATACCGACCTTACCAAAGACAACGATTTGGACGGAGATCCAACCAACGACAAAGACCTCGGCAACGACCTGAATGTCAGTCAGGACTTTGACGGCGACGGCATCAATAATAATGACCTTGATGATCCGATTTTCACGCTTGGTCCGTATGAAGACCTGAATGAACGGAAAGTTAAACTGAATGTGATGGATGAAGCCGCGAATGTCAGCGGACAGGAAATCACCATCAAGATATATGTGCCCGCGGTAACCCTGGCCGATTCCACCGCAGAAGAAGGCGTAATCCGGGGCATAATAGACCCTGTTGATATAGATATTCCGATCAGTATCATAAGGGATCGCGATGGGGTAAAAACCAAGATAAAAACCGTGAAAGCCAACCCCTACGGAAAATATCTGACGGATGTCGCCGGAGAATTCGCCGTTGACGACCTTAACCTCAAAGACTCAATCATTATCAAGAACAGCAAGGGTGAAACCATCGGCGAAATCAACGCGCAGACGGGAAGGATCGTCCTATATGACAGCAGTTATACCCTGGAAGCCCTGCCAGCGGAACAGCCGCTGTTACCTACAAGAATGGCCGTAAAAGACAAGGATGGAAACATTATCGCCACGGTTTTCCTTGTGCCCGACATGAACACCGATACGACAATTGACTCACCAGCATTGCCTTATGATTCCGGCACGACCGCCATCTTCAACGGCGTCCACATTAAAGACGCCGATCCTCTTGATGAGTTTGAATTCAACGGACTGCCCGCGGACGACCCCAATTATCCCGGCGGAGCCGAAATCGTTGATAAATCCACCGGTAAACGCGCCGCAATCATAGACACAGGAGGAAATCTCTATGCCATAAACAGCGGAATAAGCCTGCTACTCAAGAGCGCGAAGTCACTTAACGATCCGCTTATAATGGAAATTCTCTTCACGCCTTCAGGCGGAGCTCCGCGGGTAATCGGCGAATTCTATATATCGGTGAAAAGCGGGGCGGATATCCAGGTTGTTTCCGCGGATAAATTCAGACTATTTGTTGAGGGGGCAAAAACCAGGGGCCCGCTTTACGACAGCGATAAAGATGGCATCCCGGATTTGTGGGAACTCACCTACGGCCTTAACCCCAACAATCCCGCGGACGCATTACTGGACGGCGATGACGACGGACTGACCAACAAAGAGGAATACCAGGCCGGAACAAATCCGTTGAACCCGGACAG
>Ga0209668_10000371_pt1 | contig 18359 bp, 16 predicted proteins | sample FrelakmetPLP11PL_FD_187150 | JGI IMG/M metagenome (GOLD analysis project Ga0209668, IMG submission 187150) | Freshwater lake sediment microbial communities from the University of Notre Dame, USA, for methane emissions studies - PLP11 PL (SPAdes)... | ecosystem: Environmental > Aquatic >... | reverse complement strand
GTTAGCTATTACTGCTGCCGAACCATACACATCGAGTTGATAGGACGGGGTTGTCGTCCCAAGTCCTATTTTACCCGCAAAATAATTCGCAGCCGTTCCCGCAGCGTAGATGTTATAACGCGATGATGGCGTAACCGAGCTTGTGCCAAGAACCGCAACGGCAGCATAAGTCCCCGTTGTGGACGTAAATGTAAATGTTGTCGAGTTGGTGACAGTAATCGCTTTACCAGAACCCTGCTGGTTCATGGTGACGGTGCCAGTGCCAGTGCTGGTGGTGGCGGTAACCGTGAAACTAACACCGACTGTATTAGAGGCGGCGCCCATCGCCACAAAGTCAGGAGTTGCCCCAAGCGTCAGAATGGTGCATGTCGCGCCAACTGTAAGAGCCGTAGCATTGGCAGTCGCAGACACAGTAACTGTCTGGCCGGTAGAGAGGCCATGAGCAGCAGTCGTTACGATTGTCGTCGTTGTTGTGCTTGAAGCGATTGTGCTTACGGTTGACGTGGCTGTGCCACCGGATGTCGGTGCAGCGATATTGCTGAAAATGCCGTAGTTGTTGGTTGCGCCGGTTAATGTGCTTCCGGCGAAATATCCATAGGAGTTAGTTACAATAGAACCTGCGCCAAATGCGCCTTGCTGTGTGGTAAAATTTGAAACGCTGGTCTGCGTATATGCAGCAGCTTGAGTGCCGATGCCGCTAAATATACCGTGACCGGCATTACTTGAGTCTGTCTGGATGGTTCCGAGAGAAAGGATACCATAGGAAACATTAGACCCACCGCCAGTTATATTCTTCGCAACCACAAAAGAATAACCAGCAGTCGTGGTGACGCCGACGCCGACGTTTCCGACGCTATCAATACGCATACGCTCTGTGTTGTTGGTTCCGAGTATAAGCGGGTTAGCTTGAATTGCGTATATGTTAAAGTCGCTCGAACTCGCATACATATTTGCTTGAAGCGTTCCAGCTACCGTAAACCTAAAGTCAGCGGCAGTGGCATTAGATATATGCAAAACAGCGGACGGACTGATTACGCCTATGCCGACTTTACCAGCAAAATAGTTATCAGCCGTCCCACCAGCATAGAAGTTCCAACGACCGGTGCCAGAAGCGATGGCGCTGTAGAACCCATAGTTGTTGGTTGCGCCTGTAAGTACTGACGACGCTTCAAATCCATACTGATTGGAAACTGTGGAGCCCGCGCCAATCGTTCCTTGACTTGCTTTAAAATGGCTGAGCGTTGTCAGAGTAAACGAAGCAGCTTGCGTCTGAAGATAGGTGCTGAACCCAGTTGCAAGCGTCGTTACATCTGACTGAACAGTTCCGCCTGAGTAAATTCCCGATGAGGATGTTGCTCCGGTAAGATTTTTGCTAACCGATAGTGTGTATCCGGTAATAGGTGTTACACCGATACCTACGTTGCCAGCGAAATAGTTATCCGCCGTTCCGTTAGCGTAGAAGTTCCAGCGTCCTATGCCGAAGGCTATATTGCTGAAGAAGCCGTAGTTGGTGGTTGCCGTGGTCAGCGAACTTTCAGCATAAAATCCGTATTGAGTCGTTAGCGTAGAGCCAGCAAACAGTGTAGCGGGGTTGGCATAGAAATGGATAATACTCCCATATCCTGTGGCGGCTCCGGTCGTTAGCTGGCTTTGGACGCCCCTTCCTGAGGATGTAACATCGGCAGCGAGTTTCGCTGAAATGGTGAGAGCGTCCTCGAACGCTTGCCCCGTAATGGTTGGCGCATGATTGAAAAATGTGTAGGTGTTAGTCGTAGCACCTATACCTATACGGCCCGCACTGTCGATGCGGAGGCGCTCTGTTGAAGACGTAGACCCCGCAGGCGTCGTCCAAAACGAAATACGGCCGGGCATTGAAGTCGTGGACGGCGCCCCATCGACTTCAATATCAATAAAGCCTGCGCTCTGGAAATTTGTTCCATCTGACCCGACGCCACTAACTCTAAAAATAATGTCGTTCGCTTGAACCGCGCCTTGAGTGCCCACTGCACCGCCACGCGAACGAGCGACAATGAACTGGGAAGCCAAGGCGTCGTTAGACCAACGACCCATCTGAATTTGACCATTGCCACCGGCACCGTTCACTTGCAGGCCCGGCGCGGATGTTCCACCTGCCGTTACTGCGCTGGGGTAGCCAATCAGAAACCGGCTTCCGTCCCAGCTAAGGCTGCTGCTACCACCAAACGCACTCGTCCCATTGCCAAACGGGATGTAGCCTGCGGTGAGGGAGGTGAGGCCGGTGCCGCCATGCGCTACCGTCAACGGATCAGCAAGCGACGTGCCCCAGCCAGAACCAGTGGAAACCGCAATACCCGCAGCCGGATAAGTCGTTGGGCCTGTAGCTCCCGTTGGGCCAGTAGCACCGGTAGGGCCAGTAGCCCCCGTAGGTCCCGTAGGTCCGGCAACCGTAGATGCAGCGCCGGTAGCTCCGGTAGGGCCGAGGGGGCCAGTCGGGCCAGTAGGGCCAGCAACTGTAGAAGCAGCGCCGGTAGGGCCAGTAGGACCAGTAAGGCCGGTGGGCCCAACCTGCGTATATGTAACTTGCGTTGCTGTAATAATCGCGCAAGGAGCTTGCGGCGTTGTAGGTGTTGATCCAGCAGCAAGCGTTTGAAGAGAAATTTGAGTGCTCTCAGGCTGCCACATGATTTGAAGATAATCGCCGGCAGTTACCTGAAGAACATAATTAATCGCAAGGATCGTATATCCGTCCACACCACCGTGTGAGGATGTAATCGCATATCGGCTATTCGAATCTGCTACATCAGATCCGTTTTGGCGCAACCACACATTTACATCGTGTATCTGCGTATCAGTGTTAACCGCTTGCAGTGAATACTGGATATTATAAGTGCCATTATTAGAAAATGTAATTCTATTGCTGCTAACAATACTAACGCCGTTGCTGGCCGGATCAGATGAATTAAGATCGACAGCATAAGCCGTAGTCGTATTAGCCGCAACTTGATTGGTTGTGTCGTAGAACGAACCCCAATTAGCTATTGCTCCACCAAGTCCTGCCGGGCCGGTCGGGCCGGGGATAGTTGAAGCAGCGCCAGTAGGACCAGTCGGGCCAGTTAATCCGATCTGCCCCGTAGGGCCAGTGGGGCCCGTCAAGCCCGTTGGGCCGTAACCACCAGTTGGGCCCGTCGCTCCTGTCGGACCTTGAATGCCCGGGATACCAGTATCACCTTTTGGGCCAGTGGGGCCCATGTTTCCCATTGGACCTTGAGGCCCCGTCGGGCCAGCAACCGTAGATGCTGCACCAGTGGCGCCTGTTGGTCCGGAAGCGCCGGTAGGGCCGGTTGGGCCTTTGGCTCCAGATGCACCAGTAGCGCCAGTAGCGCCAGTCGGGCCGGTAATACCTATATTCCCCTGCGGGCCAGTTGGCCCCGGAACAGTCGATGCCTGACCAGTAGGGCCTGTAACGCCAATCGGACCTGTAGGGCCAGTTGGACCCGTGGCGCCACGCGGACCCGTCGGACCATTGCCGAGCGCGGCAATCTGCGCAGAAGTAATGCGGACAGACGACCCCTCTTGAACAGCCTCAAGCTGCTCTGTGCCATTCAAATTAATAGCTAACGGAAGCTGGGGTATTTGGACGTTTGCCATGTATCACCTTACTTTAGCGCATTAATTATGGATTCTAAATCTTACGATTAAGCAACAAATCCAGATGTAAGAGCTGTATATGTCGCTGTTTGATTTGTCGCCCCGCCATTATTCGTGATTTGAGTTCCACTTGCGGCATTAACGACATTGCCAAGAACATAATTATATCCACACCCAGAGCTGATGTTCAGATAATACGTCGCCGTTCCATCAAAAACATTGCCCGTAATGGCAGTTCTAAACGAGCTTGTATCTAAGAGAACCTGAGATGACGCGCCCTGTGCAGCAAGATTGTAGAACGAGTTGCCACATACAGTGTTCAACCCACTAGATGACAGTTTAACGTGAACATTATTATTCTGAAAAGCGTTTCCTGTAATTGTAGAGGAATAAGTGGAGTTAAAATAAACGGCGACGTGGGTTGCGTAGTTTGGCCCACCAAAAAACTGATTACCATTAACAACAATGTTTCTTGAACCCTGAACCCTCACACTATTTGTCGCTCCCGTCCAAGGATTAAACCATGTGTTAACCACAGAAGCTGATTGAAGGTTTATAAGAACAATACCTTCTGTGTAGAAAGTATCAATAATTGTCTCGCTAATATCTATGTCAAAGTTACTCGTAGAACCTGTTGCTTGTATCCAGATGCCGTAATTGTTTGTTGCCGATTCAAATGATCGAATAAACAAATCTTTTACGTCAGAACCATAAACATATATTCCGTAACTTGTGCCGGAAGATAGATCAATGGTTTGACATTCTAGGATATAAAGCGATGGATTTGGCAAGCCGCCAGTCGAGTCGGACCAAAAACCATACACAGTAGCAGGAGCTGTCGTGTCATTAACTGCGCGGCATCTATAGAAAAAGGCCCCGGAGTTACTAATATAAAACCCCGTGCCATTGTTGTCGGATGAAACATTTTCCATAACGACGTTCATGCAGCCGGTAATGGAAAATCCTTTTGCAGCCGTAGATGTGGCGATAGCGTTTCTTGATACATTTAACTTTTCCACTCTAGCAGTGTCTATGCCAGATATGGAAATTATATTTATACTAGTGCTTGTCGTAACAATCGTGCTTGCACGCAGATTATCGCCCATTAATGTAACATTTGCTGATGTTACAGTTATGGTAGAGCTAACTTGATAATCGCCGCCGGGGAAGTATACCGTTCCACCGCCCGCAGCACCGACAAAATTAATAACGCGTTGAATAGCAGAAGTTGTAGTCGCCGCGTTAGAATTATTTCCATAAGCGCCCCACTGCAAAACATTGTATGGCTCATTGTAATCAATTCGAAGCCATGCAGATGAAGCAGAAACACCAAGTCCTGTGGTGATAATAGAACCACCATTATCGACATATGGGCCGCCAGTAGTCACGCCATAGAAAGCGCCACCGCCGCCGTCGCCGGCCGCGTAATAACCTTGGACTTGAGCGCTAGTAGCCGTAACCGTTGTAGCTCTAAGAGCAGCGATTGTTGCGACGTTTGTGCCGCCGCCAGTGCCAGATGGGCCAGTCGGACCGGTGGGGCCATTCGTTCCTTGGATACCTTGATTGCCGGTAGGGCCAGTGGGGCCTGCGGTTCCAGTCGGGCCAAGCGGGCCGCCTACTGAAAAGTTCCACGCGGCATAAGTTCCGCTACCGCCAATGTTAACGACATTAACAGTCAAAGTAGTCGTGCTAAAGGCAGTGATAGTTCCTTCCATATAATTTGAAGGAGCAGACGCCGCTGCAACACGAACATAAGTGCCTGTAACAAAAGCAGACGCAGTTGCAGCTACATTTGTGGTAAATGTTTTGGAGCCAGTGCCGACCGCTATAGATGTGCTGCTAGTAAGATTATTGTAGCCAATACCCGTGGGGCCAGTAGCACCAGTCGGGCCGGCAACAGTTGAACCGGGGCCTGTCGGACCAGTCGGGCCTGTGCCTGTGGGTCCTGTCGGGCCAGCAACCGTTGAATTAGCGCCTGTAGGTCCAGTGAGGCCTTGCTGACCTGTGGGGCCGGTCGGACCGGCGAGACCTTGCTGACCGGTGGGGCCAGTGGGGCCTTTCAAGCCGGTGGGGCCAGTCGGGCCGGCGACAGTTGAACCGGGGCCTGTTGGGCCCGTGGGACCCGCAACAGTCGAATTAGGCCCTGTCGGGCCCGTCGGTCCATTGGCGCCTGTGGGTCCAAAACCAGTCGGTCCGGTAGGTCCAAAACCAGTCGGCCCTGTCGGGCCCGGAACAGTTGAATTAGCGCCGGTCGGGCCGGTAGGGCCATTCGTTCCCTGAATGCCCTGATTTCCTGTTGGACCAGTTGGGCCGGCTATTCCGGTTGGGCCAAGCGGGCCGCCAACTGAAATATTCCACGAAGAAAAAGCGCCTGAGCCATTAATAATTACAACAGAGACCGTAAGTGTAGTCGAACTAAAAGCAGTTATCGTTCCGTCCATATAGTTGGTCGGAGCAGCAGACGCCGCAATGCGGACATACGTGCCTACGGTAAATGCAGTAGCTGTAGATGCAAGATTAGTAACAAAAGTTTTAGATCCAGTCCCTATCGTAACATTTGTGCTACTGGCAAAACCATTATAGCCAATACCCGTAGCGCCAGCCGAGCCGGTTGCTCCCGTAGGTCCGGCAACCGTAGATGCGGCGCCTGTGGCGCCAGTAGGACCGGTGGGGCCTGTTGATCCCGTAGAGCCAGTTGAGCCTGTGGGTCCCGCAGAGCCGGTATTTCCTGTGGCGCCAGTTGGGCCCGTTGGACCCGCCGATCCAGTTGACCCAGTTGGGCCAGTAGAGCCTGCCGATCCAGTGGCTCCGGTTGGGCCCGTAGCACCAGTAGAGCCTGTCGGTCCTGCGACAGTGGAGGCGGCGCCGGTGGGGCCAGTAGGGCCAGTTAATCCGGTTGGACCTGTCGCCCCGGGAGAACCAATATCCGTAAATGTCCAACCAGCATACGTTCCGCTACCGCTCGTAATTGCGGAGGTTAAAGTGAGAGAGGTGCCAGAGAAAGTAAAAATTGTTCCTTCCATATAATTGGAAGGAGTCAAAGTATTAAAAACGCGAACATACATGCCAGCAGTAAATGCCGTCGTCGTTGCTGACAAATTAGTCGTAAATGTCTTTAAGCCCGTTCCAATAACAACAGCAGACGAGCTAGTAAGCCCACTATATCCTGAACCTGTGGCGCCCGTCGGGCCCGTGATACCCTGCAATCCGGTAGGGCCTGTGAGTCCCGTTGATCCAGTAGCGCCAGTGGGGCCGGTTGCGCCAATGGAACCAGTTGCACCAGTGGGGCCCGTAGGCCCTGATGCTCCAGTGGCGCCGGTAGAACCTGTGCTCCCTGTCGGGCCAGTGATTCCTGTTGGTCCAGTTGGACCAGTTGGGCCAGCCGAGCCAGTTGAGCCAGTGGGGCCAGTAGAGCCAGTAGAGCCAGCCGTTCCGGTGGCGCCTGTAGGGCCGGTAGGTCCAGATAAGCCAGTTAAACCTGTAGGCCCCGTGTTACCAGTCGATCCTGTCGGGCCCGTCGGGCCCGTAATACCCGTCGTTACAACTCCGCCATCAGTCCAAGCGGAGCCATTCCAAATCCAAATATGATTTGTTGAAGTAACAATATATGCATCACCCTGCGTATTACCACTCGACGGCAAGCTACCCGTAGCAGCAACAGTGCCTTTGTATTGAATACCACTACCAGCTTGACCAGTGGGGCCCGTAGGACCGGTTCCTGACGGCCCAGTTGGACCAGATGAACCAGTCGCTCCAGTGGGCCCTGTCGGGCCGGTAGAACCGCTCGTTCCGGATGGTCCCGTCGGGCCCGTAGAGCCAGTTGATCCGGTCGGTCCCGTCGGACCCGCAGAGCCTGCCGCACCAGACGAACCTGTGGGGCCAGTAGGGCCAGCGGATCCAGAAGAGCCTGTGGGGCCCGTAGGACCTTTAGTTCCAGTCGCGCCAGCCGCGCCTGTGGCGCCAGTAGGACCACTAGAACCAGCCGCACCAGCCGCGCCTGTGGGCCCTGTTGCGCCAATTGAACCGGTAGGCCCCGTCGGACCTTGGCCACCGGGGCCAATCTGATTCTCAAGATATGTGAAATTGTCGTCCAGATAGTTAAGAGGAATCGTTTCGCCATTTGGAATTGTGCCAAATTTATACGGAACGGACATATTTTAACCCTCTGGATCAAGCGCCCCAATAGAGCTGGGCATCTTCATTGTTTAACCAGTAATTCGGATCTGGCGAATCGTTTGTCCAAACAACGTAACTATCAATCGTCGTCAGGCGACCAGTGTTTGGAACGCCCGGCGAGCCATACGGCACACCCGCATCAGCATCAGCCGGAACAGTAAATCTCGTGCCGGGGAACATGTTTCTGTTGCCCGGAGCTGCACCAGTCATCTGCGTGACGCGATCATTGCCGCCCTGCGTCTCACGGACATCGCCACCGGCAATCGGGATTCCAGTCCAGAAATCAACCGTATTGCCCTGCGTATATCGAGTATTTGTCTCATATTGACGATACCGCTCAGGACGGGCGTTTTGGATTGGCATAGGATCAGGCGGGATAATGCGCGGTTTTAGCTGCGGTTGCGGAGTATCTTCGCAAGTTTCGCACACCAAAATACGCAAATTGGCTAATGACCTGCCACGGAAATCATATTGCCAATGCAAATCAGAATGATTGTATAGCAGTCCGCAACGATCGCATATGCCGAAAGCTTTTGGAGAGGTTGCATTAACCTTAGCTCGGCCGTGGGGTAATGTCATGGATTAGACATCTCTCGACGTTTAGCCCACTGCATGCGAGCTAATTCACGCAATTTTTGCTTTGTTTCATCTGTATGTTTGCGATCTGATCCAGCAATAGAAAGTTTTTTACGTCCATCTTCTGTAATTGTCGATTTACCCAAATGAGACTTTCTCATTTGTTCTTTATATGCAGGGTTTTCCCAAAGATTTTTTACGTTCTCAGATATTTTAATTTTTTGTTCATTAGAAAGCTTAACACCCTTGCGCGGGCTAGGCTTGCCAATTTTTTTTGCTGACATTTTGGCTTTTGATTCATCGCTCATTATTAAACCAGAAACACCTTCTCCGCCTCTGGTTTTATTTGATAAATCTACTTTATCTTGCCAAAATTCAATACGTTTAATTTCTAAATCAAAAGCCTCAGACTCAGTCAACCCACATTCAACAATACGAATTTCGTACGCAGATCCAATTCTTTCTAATTTAGAGACAATATTGCTCCAATGAGCGCCTCTATCCGTTCGTTTATACGCTCTATAACCAGAGCCCTTTCCAACATAAAAGCATTCGTCTTTATCAAGACGCCAATGCTCATAAACGTAGAAAGTATTGCTCATGGGCGAAAATATCCCCTTAACCCAACATTCAAAGTTACTGGTACGTTCTCGCTGCCAACTTGCAAAGCCCTAAACCAAGACTTGTCCGCCTTTGGCTGTAATGTATTAACACGATCAGGCGCATATATGTATGACAGCCTAGCAGCAAGGCCATCTACAAATGCGTTTAGCATATAATAAGGGAGTTGCGGCTGAGTCCCATTTGAAAGCTCATTATCCATCGGCTGCCGCATGTAATAATAAGTCAATGCATACGTAGACGATCCATCAGCAAGAGGCCAAACATACAAATTAGGATCAATAAGCCTATCAAACCAAAATGATGTGGGGTACCCTTGAATCGTTTTTTGAGCAAGAGAAGCATAATCTGATCTTGATATTGGGAATATAAGCCTGTCAAATCCGTCTTGGCTTACATAAACATCAAGCATAAAAACGACATCAGATGGTATTGGATAGGATTGCTGTCCTTGAACCAAATTTATGGTTGTTTTTTCTACAGTCCATAAATTTATTCCGTCGCCTTGCGCATCAACCAGCCAGAAATTTGCCTCCATACGGGCATCTTCCATGTGCTGATTGGTGATTTCAGTGCGGCGTATGCCACATTTAGCGAAAGCATTGATAACAATCTCACCAAGATTAGGTGAGAAAGTGTAAGTTCCGCTCGTGGCCATGTGAAATTATCCTGAATTTACTTACAGGGGCACGTTTCCGGCCTGCGAGAACGTCGCCGTTACCGAACCAGTCCCGCTATTAAGCAAAACACGCACATAGCTCGGCGTGTAAGCGATATATCCTGACGTATCGGCCGCAGTAGTCACCAAATTAGCGTCCAAAGCACTCAGCCAATTAACTTCAGAGACTGAAACAGGGCTAGTCAGATCATTAGGATCATCAAGCGTCGTTTGAATTGTAAAATCAGCCGTGCCATTGACGTTGACTTGAACAGCAGTCTGAGCAAAAGCCCAATTATCAAGGCGAACCCAGCGCGAACCAGCCACGCCATTCGTGCCTACAATGATATTGCCATCCGTAGGAGCATCCGCATAAATACGTGTGACGGTTTTGAAATCCGTATTGGTGGCGACAGCGCCAGAATCCACGCCCGTGACAGTTTCAGAAACCTCATGGCCTCCGTATGTCGTGCCGTAGATTGTAAAATTCACGTCTGTATCAGCGCCAGAACTAGTAATAATTACCTGACGTGGCGCATCAAGGACAACAACGGAAGAATTAAGAACCAAGTTGCTAGGTGCAGCGACCGTCTGTGCAGTCGCAATTAAATTGTCGTCCCCCGTAGCAATGGGGCCAACAGTAACCGAAATCGGCTGCATGGGTTTATTCCTTAAACGTCGCCGCCATACTTGCGATGCATGGCTTTCAATGTCTTGGCTAAATTAGCACGCTTCGCAAGCGTGGGGCTCTCAGAATGAGACGCTTTCTCAAGCTTGCCAGACGGGATGTTCTTCCCTTCCGGAACATGCAGAGCCTTGCGAAGGGCCCCCGGATGCTTGATCGCTCCGCTAATCCATTTCTCAGCCATAGCAGCCTCCAAGAAGAAAGGGCCGCGCTAGGCGGCCCCTCTATTTTTACGCTTCTTGAACGTCGCCGCCCGGACGATCCGAAGTGTGGGCAGCCGTCGAAAGCGGACGCTCATTGGCGCCAACTTTGCCGCCAGTCTTGCGAGCCGGACGATCAAGGCGCTTAGCAGCCTTGCCACCCATAGCCTTGCACGAACCGCCCTTCTTACGGGCCTTAGCTTCCTTGACGACGTTCGAATCGCCACCGGCGTAAGTCATCGACGGAGTCTTGTCGCCAACAATAACGCCCTTCTTGGCGCTCTCAATTTTCTGCTTCGCAGCTTTCATGTCAGTAATCCCTTATTAAGCAGTCAGATCAAGCGCCTGAGCATAGGTTACGGTAAGAACGCCAACACCGGTGCCGGTATTAGTCGATTTCGTGTAAATCTGGACGTCAGTGGCGCCAACATCGATCCAAACAGCAGAGCGCGTAGCGCTATCGCCCGGAACAATCGACTTGTTGCCAACCGTTGTCGAGAAGTTATTGTCAGCAGCAACCGCCAACTGCGTAGCCGTCGTATCAGTGCCGACATTAATTGTTGCAGCAACACCACTCCATGCAGCCGTCAAAGTCGCAACAATCGAAATGATACGGCTGTTCGCCGGCACAACGATCGACGTCTTATAAACGCCAGTGGAGCTAATGTTTGTCGCCTGAGCAAACGGAGCAGACTGCGACATAACAACGTAACCAACATTGGCCACGTCGGTGCCGACAGTAGTGCCCGTCGTGTAGAGAATGTCACCGGCCGTAATCGGCCCGGTAAACGTAGTAGTTCCCATGAATCATACCTCCTGCACTAGGTTTCGCCGTATCGTCTGTGCAGAGTCTGCCGGGCCAGTCGATAGGGCTCGAAGCCCGGATAGAAAAGAGGCGGGGCTGTTACACCCCGCCTTTGTTTTGTTACGACGTCGGGAAGGAGCCGTAGATCGAACGGAAGTTGTAGTAACCGAACGAATAACGCTCGTAGCCCTTAACGAGAAGGTTATCAGTCGTAAAGTCGACCTGCATATCCATTTCGTAAGGAACACGCTCCATGTAAACGAGGCCCTTGATGTTCGTCAGCAAGAACCAAGCGCGAGCAGACGTCAAGAAATCGTTCACCATGTAACCTTCCGGCAGGCCGCCGGCAGTGGTGAGGATCGCATTCACGTCGTTGTTCGCCGTGCCGGGACGCAGCTCAGTCTTAGTAAGACGGATAGCAACGGGCTCCAGCGTCGGGGGAACAATCAGCTTGCGGCCACGAGCGAAGATCTTCAGGCCAGCGATGTCCTTGAAGTTCTGACGAATGGCGATCATGCCATTCAGAAGCGAAGCTTCGTTCAGATCAACGTCAACCGTCGGACGGTTAGCAACAGTAGCGCCATCGATCGGATGATCGGTAGCGCAGAGCGCCTTGCCGTCGCCGCCAACCGACGCGTTATACGTCGTAGCGGTGTTGAGGATATTCGCGCCGTAAATCTCCTTCGTCTGAGCGAAAGATTCGATCAGGCCAAGGTTCGTGGGCGTGAACTGGGTCTTATACAGATTGTCGTCGATCGCCTTGCGGGTGATCGCGTAACCCAGACCGATTTCATAGTGCTCTTGGTTGTAGACATAACGCTCTGAAGCGTTGTTGTCGAAGCTAACCGCACCACCTTCAGTCTTGATCGCAGCAAGCCCGAGATAGCGCATTTCAGCCGTGCGCTCGAGAGCCATGTTGGACTTGGCTTTTTCAAAAACCTTGTCCCACTGACTCGGAATCTGAGGGTATTTACCCTCAACACCGCGAAGCCCCGGAAGGAGCAGATCGCGAATGGCGGAAAGATTAACAGCCATTGGTATCTACTCCTTAGCTGATGCCGGTTACAGCGCCATTAGAGCGCAGCATTTCATTGTTGAAGCCGACAACGACGTAGTTGTAATTCGACGCCGCATCAGAGCCATTCGAACCCGGAGGATCGATAACCATATCAACAATCTGGAAGGGATAAGTCGCCGTCGTGCCCACGGTGTCGAGATACATGCCCGACTGCTGGGTAACGGTGGAACCCGTGCCGACATTGAGCTGAGCAAGCTGGCCAACCGGCGACGAGGTGAACGTTGTGTTCGTGCCGCCAATCTGGAAAGAAGCGCCAGACGTCTGCACAAGGAAACGAGCATTCGGATCGTCAATCACGTAAGCGATGACGTCACCCGTCGCGTCGCTACCGGGCCAATACTGCGACCACACCGTGCGCTTCTGCGAGGTGCTCAGATACTGGCAACCCCAGAAAACACCGGCGAGAGCGACAGTGCCGGCCGTAGCCTGCTTGATGTAACCCGTAGCAGTGGAAGTAACCGGAACGACGGCGTCGCCACGGAAGATAGCAGTCGCATTGCCCGCAGCAATACGACGCGTAGAAATCCGCCAATTAATCGGGCCATTGCTGGTCGATACTGGCCGGAAGCCAAAAGGCGCGAATGTGTTTGCCAACACACCCTCCTATTAAAGAGAATGTCTTTGGCTATAACAGCGCGTTACAGCGTAGACTTGGAATTAGATCATCCAGCGCGGATGATTAGTGATTAGCGTCATCAGCTTTTAGATGACGTAATTTCCCCCGAAAGGATCTATCGGCCGCCAAGCTGCAAACGCTGCTAGCTTAGTCCTTGCCAAATCCAATGGCAGAAAACTCTTGTGTCCCCTTACAGGCATTTGTAAACACAATTGCCGGACATACATTAATTTATAATAATGTCCGGCAGTTATGTCAACATCTTACCCTATTCATCACCGGGGACGGCGATGGGGCTGCGAGACTTACTGAAACGCTGAACCTCACGCGGGCCAAGATCGTTTGAGCGGCCATCACGAAGTTGCATTTCCTTGGTGAGAACAGCCTCACGGGCAGCCCTAGCGTCTTGCTCACGGGCTTCATCCGTAAACACCTTGGGGCGCTCCATGAGAAGCAAACCCTCAATCTCAATTGTCTCACCCGTCCAGCCAGCAGGCATAAGCTCGGGATGACGGCTTAGCGGAACAGGCTCCCAGCCATTACGGGCCAGTTCAACCTGATAAGAGTAGAACTCTTCGCCCATAACCGTCCGCATCTTCCACTGGTAGTCAAAGCCGGGAGGCGGGGGAGGAGCCCAGAACTTATCGCGAGTCTCGCCACCCTCGGGCATATTCCCACGAATTTCACGCGCGCGAGCTTCAGCGCGGGCGAGGGACGACATCTTATCGTAAGCGTTGCCGCTAGACTCCGAGCCTGTCGATTTCAAAGCACGGGCCTCTTTGGTGCGGCCGTCGATCTTAACTTGTTCTAAATCAGTCATTTACGTAATCCTTAAGCGTTGAGTTTACCTTCACGGATAAGCGCCTGTTTGCTTCGAGCATAAACTTCGAGCGCTTTCTCACGCGGCAACTCAGGCTCCATTAGAAGGGCCTGCTCAACCTCAGCCGGCGACAAAACCATCGTGTTTCCGCTTCCATTGGATCGGCTAGTGATCCCAGAAGAGGATTGAACGGGGGCAGACGCCACTGCTTTCCGAGATGGCCTTGCCTCTCTGGCGGGAGCACCGCCGTCCAAGCCAAGTTTTCTCTCGACATACTGGAAATACTCAGGGGTTTCCGGGGTAAGTCCCTCAAGCTCTACGGCGGCAGAATGAGCAGCGGTTAGCTTCCCAACCTGTCCAACTACCTCGGGATGAGCCCTAAGCCATTCGGCGCTCTTCGGCGTAAGACGAGCAGCCATGGCCTCAAGCTGGTTAGTGGGCTCATTATGAGGGGCAAAGTTAGGACGCTGGGGAGCCTGAACACGTCCTTCAGTCCGCATAGACTCAATCGCGTATTCAGCGTTCTCTTTCTCGCGGTTCAAACGCAGCAAATGAGCCTCAGCCGAAGCCATTGCTCTCTGAGCACGCCCAGCAGCCGCATAATCGCCAGCCGCCATAGCATCAGCGTAAGCACGCTCAGCGTTACTGGCCGCCTGCTCTGTCGCCTCTATCGCATTGATATAGGTTTGGAGCCGATTACCCTCGGCGTCATACTGGGCATACTGTGCTTTCTGAGATTGCTCATAGGCATACTGCTCAGCCTGCTGTCGGGCGTGCCTTTCTGCCTCAGCCCGGCGCTTCTGTTCCTCATATTGACGCTTAATCTCAATGAGCTGCTGCTCACGTTCGTCAACCTGCGGTTCTTCAGGCGCTTCGGCGCGTTTCTCAACCTTTGGCGTGTCATCTAACGCCACTTCAACCACTTCTTCGGCCGGAATCTCTACAGATTCACCAGCTTCAGCGACTTTATCTTCAATGTCGTCCATTTTGTCGCCCCTTAGTAGATGGAATCGGGATCTTGGACGCGCATGCGGATCGATAAATCCGAAACTATGCGGCAATCCACTGCATCTTCCTTAGAAACGCCCGTCTGGAGCGTGTTAAGGGTGCAAGACCAGCCATCCGAGGGACGAAATACAACCCAATCACCTTCTTTGATGTCGCGGAATTTGCTTCCATCCTCATCAAGGTAGGCAGCCGGGCCCATTTTAAGGACAAGGGCAGACTTTCCCTGCCATTTATCTTCTGAAAGCGTTGAATCCGCTAGGATAATACCGCTTTTTGTCTTGTTTGGGCGCTTATAAACAGCAACCAAAATGTCGTTTCCGAAAACATCGATACCCGAAAGATCGCCGACTTTATCCAAAAGAGCTTTCTTCGGATCAATGTCGTGCACCATAGCTACTGACGGCATGTCAGCTTTTCCTTTCTACACCCAACACGCGTGATTGGGCTTCCTGTGCGATGGCAAGAGCGTCTTGCACACCCTTCAGACGGCCAACGCGATAGCGATAGTCGTCGAAACTCTGGGCTTTGCCGGCAACCAGTTCAGCGGCGAGCTTCTCCAGTTCTTCGGCAAGTCCCTTTTCAAGCTCTTGGTAGAGCCTCAAATCTAAATTCACTTGATACGCCCACCTTTTTTGTGCGGCGGAACCGCGCCAATACCCTGCCGTTGGGCTGTAGCGACTTGCTCAGCCATGCGTGGGATCACAGGATTTGGCCTAACTGGGGTAGGTGTTCTTGCCCCAGCTTGGATAGCAGCCGGATTGGCGCCAAGGTATCCCATTGGCATCCGTTCCGGCTGGTCCATCATTGCGCTTCCGCCTACTTGAAACCCTTGCGCGGAGGCCAGCCTTTAGCGTTCTGAAGCTCAATCTTCTCCTGACGGCCCGGCCCGGAACCAGCGCCAGCAGTCAGATCAGACGCATCACGGATGCGGCCACCACGCTTGCGGCCCATCGGCAGGCCACCCGGAGGCATCTGCGGAGCGCCACCCATCGGGGCCGGCGGAGGAGCCATCGGCATAGGAGCGGCCTGCGGCATCTGCGGAGGCATCATCGGCGGAGCCTGCATCGGCTGACGAGCAGCGGGAGCGCCCGGAGCCGGAACCGGCATAGCCTGATCCTGTCCACGGCCAGCGCCAACGATGATGTTCACCGTCGTGCGGCCCTTGCCATTCGCAGCGCCACCAGAGGCGCGGCCAGCGCGAGCCGACTTGGTGACAGTGTTCTCAGGGATGTAGCTTTTCGTCGGAACTTTGCCGCCAGCTTTCTTGCCAGTCAGAGCGTCCGACTTAACCATTTTTTTAATCAGAGAACGATCTTCCGGCTCATCATCATGAGACACTTTGCCGCCGCGCTTGTAGTTCTGATACTTGCCAGAACGGCTAATAGCTTCAGAGGCCGGAGCCATCGGACGCTTATCGCTATCCGAATCCGTATCCTCGCGCTTGATTTCGTGCAGACGCTCAGCCGACTCCATTGACTCCTCGGGAGACGGGAGCTGGCCGCCATCAGCGCGCTTCTTGCCCTTACGAGCAACCTTGTCCAAACGCTTAACCGCAGCGGCGCCCTTAACCACGCCACCACGCTTGCGCATGATACGGGGAGCAGTCTCTTCGGAAAGCGTCGGCTCTTTGTCGATGATCTTCAGGCCAGCCTGCTCATCATTGTTCAAGCCCTTAAGGCCGTCCCAAGATTCACGATCACTAAATGATTTGGATTTGCCGCCGTAACCAGCCAGCTTTTTCGCATGGCCAGCAACGGCATCTTTCTTGTGTGGATGCATAGTTTAATACCCTTGCAAGGTGATATCTATAGACAGCGTGTCTAGTTGGAGGCCCGGCGCGCGCGGGGAGAAATTCGTGCCGCTTCCTGTATATTATCATACGGATCAGCGTTGTTTACAACCTCGCCGCCTTTAGCGTAGGCAGGCAGTCCTTTGAGGATCGCCTCACGCATTTTGGGGGTGATTGTGATGGAATGAGCGCCGACTTGCTCGCCATCTTTGGAAATGGCATGGCCGCCCATCTGAACCTTAGCTTCAGGATCAATTCTCTTAAGAAGCTTCTGCAACTGCGTAGGAAGGATCTTGTCGTAAAAGCCCCTCATACCTTCGCCGCCGACATCCATTTCATGTCCTTCAAGGTGATGATATGATCTATTATTGAGCATGTAAGGCTCAGTTTCTATTAACTTTGCCGCCGCATCTTTCCCAATAAATTCATCAAGCTTATCTCTAGGAACTTCTTTTACAAACTCAGCGCGGCCGTCCCTAAACCCAATAAGATCATTGGTATCTGGCGACCAAGACAATCCGTCTATGTGCTTGCTAAGACTATACCGCGCGGCCTGCTCAGCGCCCGGCGTCCAAACCAGCTTGTCATAGCCACCTTCAGCAGCTTCTTTGAGAGCGCGCTTTAGGCCAAGATCAACCCAGCTTGATGTGTGCTTACCTTCGGGAGAGGCGACGTATGGGGCTGTCGGAACTTTTGACATTTCCTCTGGCGAACCAGATGCTCTTGTCCCCATAACTTCCGAAACAGAAACAGGTGCGTTTGGATCGTTTCCTAAAGCACGTTGAACATGAGCCTGAGCCTCCTCAGCGCTATCATACGTTGCGACAGGACGCCCATTCCAGTTAACCGCATATCCCTTTACCGGCTGCCCCTTGAACCCCTGCTTCCTACCGGCCTGCCCCCAATCGCTTTGCAACTCCTCCATATGAAGGATCTTTTCACCTTCAGGGCCTGTGCGATCAGATAATCGTAGATGGCCAAGGACGTTGGGCTGATCCCAGTGGGAGGATTTGTATTCATTAGCGGCTTTGCGGGATGCGTAATCAATGTCGGCTTGGCTCAACAGCGCATCCGGCTTCGCGCCAAGAACCTGCCTAGCTTCAGCTTCAGAAAGGGGTTTAGCGGGCATGTGCATCAGCACTTCCCGGTAGTTCTCGCCACCGGGGATGGTGTATTGCTCAAACTTAGAAGGATTTACTTGGCGTCCTTCTGCTCTCCCCCAGCCGGGGACAATATCTTTTAAAGCCGCCTCAGCGTCCTTAAATTCTTGTTCTATTCTATGATAGTCACGAGAACCGTATTCAGCCCTCCAAAACGCATTCCTAGCATCATTAAACCGATTTAGAGCAGCTTCTTGTTCTTCAGGTGTGCCAAATTGATGAATAGGCCCGGTTCCTAAAACCGTCTCCTCAATCTTAGGAACGTTCTGCTCAAAATGCTGAACCAATTGCTCACGTGTCACGGGCTGGCCGGCGAATTGCTCGACACCACTCCAGTGCATTTCTTCCGGCTTGACGCCTGCTTTCTGGAGCATGGCCATCATCTGCTCATATGAGCCTTTAGCCTGCGGAAGATTAGCGGCAGCCTCAGCAGCGTGGCTATAAAGGCCCTGAGCGTTGATAACCCGTTGGTAAGCGGCCTCCGCAGCCTGCTGGGCAGGAGACATAGCCGCTTCAGCCATCCGAGCCTCAGTCAGATCG
>Ga0209668_10000370_pt1 | contig 18369 bp, 20 predicted proteins | sample FrelakmetPLP11PL_FD_187150 | JGI IMG/M metagenome (GOLD analysis project Ga0209668, IMG submission 187150) | Freshwater lake sediment microbial communities from the University of Notre Dame, USA, for methane emissions studies - PLP11 PL (SPAdes)... | ecosystem: Environmental > Aquatic >... | reverse complement strand
TGTCGGGGCTGTCTCGCCTCCCGGTGGGGATTTTTCAGAACCAATTACCCAGAATACCCTCCGGATTGCAGGGACGTTCTGGGCCCTTGATACAAGTCTTGCAAACAGGCGGCATTTTCCTTCTGTCAACTGGATTAAAAGCTATTCCCTGTACCTCGAGAGCCTGAAGGATTGGTACATTAAAAATATCGCACCTGACTGGATGGAGATAAGGGATCAGACGATGTACCTCCTCCAGAAAGAGATCGAGCTGCTGGAGATTGTCCAGCTCGTTGGTCCCGATGCACTTCCTGAGAGCGAGAAACTGATCCTCGAGGTTACAAGGATGATCAGGGAAGATTTCCTCCAGCAGAGTGCTTACAGCGATATTGACTCCTATTGTCCGCTCGACAAACAGTACTGGATGCTGAAGATAATCCACACATTCCACCGGGAAGCATCGTTGAAGATGGGGCAGGGGGTAACACTGAAACAGGTGATGGGGATCCCCGAGCGGAGCGAGATCTCAAGAATGAAGGAGGTCCCCGATTCTGCACAACTGCAGAAGCTTACCGGGGCAATTGCCGACCGCATGAAGTCACTGGAGGAGGAATCGTAATGCCCGGCTTTGACCTATCGACAAAGGAATACCGTTCTGTCTCCTACGTCTCCGGGCCATTGATCTTTGTTGAAAACCCCCGTAACGTAGCATACGGAGAGACCGCGATTATTACTCTTCCATCGGGCGAGGAACGGAGCGGCCAGGTGCTGGAAGTCTCCCGAGAGCTTGCGGTGGTCCAGGTCTTCGAAGGGACAAGCGGGGTTGATAATTTAAGGACAGGGGTCCGCTTTTCCGGGGAACTTCCCCAGATTAACGTGTCCCTTGACATGCTTGGCAGGGTCTTCTCCGGGGTGGGAAAACCGAGGGACGGGAAACCGGAGATCATGGCAGATGAGACCGTTGATATCTCCGGTATGCCTATTAACCCCTATTCACGTGATAAACCATCGGATTTTATCCAGACTGGGATGTCAACAATCGACGGCCTTAATACGCTTGTCAGGGGCCAGAAACTACCGATATTTTCCGGTTCCGGTCTTCCGGCAAACAAGCTGGCAGCACAGATCGCCAGGCAGGCTAAAGTCCTTGGGAGCCAGGAGCAGTTTGCAGTGATATTTACTGCGATGGGGATTACGCATAAAGAGGCATCGTTCTTTATGAAGGACTTCGAGGAGACCGGTGCACTCGAGCGGGTGGTGTTCTTCCTCAACCTTGCGGATGACCCGACCATCGAGCGGATTGCCACGCCAAGGGTTGCCCTGTCCGTGGCTGAATACCTTGCCTACCGCCATAACCTCCATGTACTTGTCATCCTTACAGATATGACCAATTATTGTGAGGCGCTCCGGGAAATTTCCACGGCCCGCGAGGAAGTGCCTGGCCGGCGTGGCTATCCGGGTTACATGTACACTGACCTTGCATCCATCTACGAACGGGCGGGGAGGATAAAGGGGAAAACCGGGTCAATTACCCAGTTACCGATCCTTACGATGCCGGATGATGATATTACTCACCCGGTACCGGACCTTACCGGGTACATCACGGAAGGCCAGATTGTCCTTTCGCGTGACCTGTTCCGGAGGGGTATCGACCCACCGGTAGATGTCCTGCCCTGCCTCTCCCGCCTGATGAACCTGGGGATTGGCATAGATAAAACAAGGGAGGACCACAGGAATGTTGCTGACCAGCTCTATGCATCCTATGCATACGGGCGTGACCTCAGGCGACTTGTTGCCATTGTGGGTGAGGAGGCGCTGACTGATCTTGACAGGAAATACCTGAAGTTTGCTGATGATTTCGAACGGAAATTCATTTCGCAGGGGTCAGAAGAACGGAGTATCCACCAGACGCTTGAAATCGGGTGGGAATTGTTTGCAAGTCTTCCGGAAGAGGAATTAAAACGCGTGAAACTGGACTACATAAGGAAATATCACCCGGCTTACCGGGCGGGATGATTCAATGGAGCAGGTTAACCCGACAAGGATGGAACTCCTGAAAAAGAAGACCCAGATACGCTTGGCCGAGCAGGGGAAAGACCTGTTACGCCAGAAGATGGATGCCCTGATCAACGAGTTCTTCAGGATTATGGGGGCAGTTTCCCAGTCAAGGGATGAACTTGAGGCGATTGCAGAAAATGCACAGCGTTCGCTTGTAATTGCACAGGCGGTTGATGATAGTATCGCTCTCCGTTCTGCCTCATTTGCGACCAAGCGCCATATTACCCTTGATATTCATGGCAGGAATATCATGGGGGTCCCGGTCCCGGTCATTGAAAAGAAAAGCCTGGTATTAAGCGTCCTTGATCGAGGTTACAGTATTACCGGGGTATCAGGGAGGATCGATGAGGTAGCCGAGAAATACGAACAGGAACTCGACTTAATTACCGGGCTGGCAGAGACAGAGACGGCACTCCGCCGCCTAGGTGAAGAGATCCAGATGAACAGGAGGCGGGTTAACGCGCTTGAACAGGTCCTGATCCCTGAATTGCAGCGACAGGCGAAATACATCCGGATCACTATTGATGAGCGTGAACGGGAGGACTTGTTCCGGCTTAAAAAGGTGAAAAAGATACTTGAGAGGAAGAAGCGAAGCCGGAAAAAAATGTGAATTGTATCCAGCCGGCCCTGGAATCATTATCCAGATTTTTTTGCAGTCCCTGTCAGGATTGCCGTCACATCAGTGATAGCCTTTGTATCAGTTGAGTCTTTACCCTTACTTAAATTCCCTATCTGAATAATATGCAGGACATCGGTATACTTCAACTGGGAAAAAGCGATATTCTCCCACACGGCGCTGTCGATATATACCCAGCACTCACCGAGCATCCGTTCGAGTACCTTGATATCACCTTCAGTGAACCGCTTCCAGTCCTCCCCTATACCATGGTGGATCTTTTTAATGGCATTCTCAACGCCCTTCTCCCTGTGGACCTGGAACAACCTCCTGCCCACTTCCGTTTTAGTAACTTCCGGCATACCAGTCAGCACCTTCTCGAAAAACAGTTATACGGCGTGACTTAGTGACCTATATATTAATACTTTTGTATCTCCCGGTCCATGAATTGACCAAAATGCTGCTACCCGAATCGGTCCATTTTTTTAAGCCCTCATCACTTCGTATTTGATGATGGGTTAAAAGAAATTTTACCAATAACTGTAACAGTGTCCGGTTGTAAGAAAAGAGGAAAGGTTGGTTCCCTTTGGAATACCCTTTCCTGTTTTGGATTTATACGTTACTTCTTACTTTTTAATGGTTGTATTGTTGACGGCTGCCTTTGCGGTTGCAGTCAGGTTTTCAACGGTCTTGTTGACGGTTGTCTTGATATCGGCAGTCAGGTTGGCCACAGGTGTCTTGTTGGTCACGTTTGTGACAGGTGCTGTCGGTTTGCACTCGCCGCGATAGAGTGCCCATTCCTCGCAGGAAGAGCCGTTCGGGAAGGTGCACACGCCATATTCTGCTCCTGTTGCGTCCTTCTTGATCACGGTCTTACCGCCGACCTGGCCACAGTATACTGATGCGGGGTTTGCAATTCCTGTCGCGTTCTGGACAGGTGCCGCGGTCGTTACTACAACTTTTGCAGTTGGGACAGGTGTCGCCACTGTAGTAGAAGGTGTTGTTGCAGGCTGGTTCGATGTGCATCCGGCGGTCATCAGGACTACCGCAATAACGAGGACCAGTAAAAGTGAAGATGTTTTCATCCAACTCATTAAAATTTCTCCGGCTCATATTTGGGCGGGAAAGTTATTTATGCGCTATGGTTTAACATCGGGAAAATTATGCCTGATTGCTAAATCCGATGAATTTTATCTTATTTTACTTTCACATAATGTTGACATATCTAGATAACCATAACGGCTGTTATTCACCAGGTGTTCGGTCATGAGGGCAATGGTGGAAGAAAAATAATTTCCGTGTAATCTGATTTAAACCTTCAAAATGGTTCGGGTGCTCCTGGAATGGAATAATCCATTGTTACCCGGAATACTATCTGTCTCTATCCATGAGTGCCCATTTCCCAGGTGGATTAAATCTTTAAAGACTACATTTGATATTTTTTTTATCCTTTGTCCAGATCATACTATAACCTGCTTTGCTGAAGTGGGTACCTGTTTGGAAGAGATTAATTAGGAATGAATGAAATAACGATTACTATGAATAGTAACATCAGCTTCGCCGCAGTAATCGGAGTGCTTGTGATTGCACTTGCACTGGTCGCTACTCCGGTTTTGGCCGACAGCCTGAACCCGGCAGGGGAATCAGGTAAGTCTGACGTAGGGAAATCAATGGCCTATCGGATGTATACGCCGGTGTCTCCACCATTAACTATTAACTCTATAATAAAGCCTGCATACTTGGGAACACTAGCATCGGGCCGGCCATCGGTCGACGTCATTCTTAGTGCCCGTTCCAATTCATGGGTTTCGAATGCCTGGTCCTCCGTATCCTTGCCTGATTCCTCGATATCCTTACCCGGTCCTGTGTTTGACTGGGACACCATGTTCACTCAACCACCCTGTGGCTGCGGTGGTTGCGGATAACTTTGTTTATCTTATAATACCGGTCAAGACCGGGCCGCCATAATATTTTTATTCCTGTATTCCGTTCACCTTTAATCATATGAAATATTCAGAGGTTCCAGGATTCATTCCTGTTTGTATTATTGTCTTTTCTCTCCTGCTTCTTCCTGCCGGGGTATCAGCGCTGGCATCGTATTCCGGTAACCAGGTCTCGATAGATACGCCGGTTAATGACGATGTATTTGCAGCCGGGGGCATTATCACCGTAAATGCTCCAATTGACAGCCTCGTTGCAGCCGGGGGTACCATAACCCTCAATGCCCCTGTAAAGGGGGATGTAATTGCAGCCGGTGGCCGGGTCATCGCCAACAATAATATCGGCGGAAAACTGGTCGCGGCCGGAGGTGCCGTTGATGTTAACGGGGATATTGGGACAAATGCCGTGATTACCGGCGGGAAGGTCACAATAAACCCCCGGTCAACGATTGGCAGAGATGCAGAGATATCGGCAGGCACAGTTACTAACTCCGGTCATGTAATGGGAAACCTTTCAGTCCGGTCAAAGAGTTTTTCCGATACCGGTTTCGTGGGGGGTAAAAGCACCTACGTCCAGACCGAATCACATAGTTTCTCAAAGATTATCACCGTTCTCGGGATCATGTTTTCCGTTGGCTGGCTGATACTTGGGCTTGTACTCCTGAAGGTTGCACCGGTACGGTATCGTGTCGTGGAAGATGAGGTTACGAAATCACCGGTAGTAAAACTGGTTGTCGGGTTTGTCGGACTGGTTATTGCCGGTATCGTTCTGGTAATCCTTGCAATAACTATTGTCGGGCTACCGATAGCGCTCGTCAGCGGGCTTCTTGTATTCATCGGAGTGATATTTTCAGTCTTTTTTGTCTCTTCCGCCTTTGGCAGGTTGCTCTTCAGCTGGCTAAAAATCGAAATAAAGGACTGGCATGCATTTGTCACGGGGTTTGTGGTATTGAGTATCCTGTTCAGGGTACCGGTAGCGGGGATCATTATTCTTATCGTTACGATCAGCCTCGGCTTTGGAGCCTTGCTCTATGCGGTACATAGCAACTGGAAGTTAATTACCGGGACTTTCGGTTGATTCTGTAACAGTTATAACCGGACAGGTGGTCCGTCAATTTTTTTTATTGCCCTCAAAACTTGAGCTGGGAATACCGATACCTGTTTATTACCGGTTGGTATACAATTTTTTCATCCATTATATCTGCAATGTTCAGGGAATTAGTAACCTGAAATAACCACCTGGAAAATTTATCGCCGGATTTCACGATATACAAAAATCGAAAGCTATATGCTCATTCATTCAAAAATAACCCTTAATATGTGTGCACGTTTTCTTGGATCACTTTTCAGGCCTAAGCCTCATATTGTCGAGAGTCCGCCGCCTCCTGTGATTGCACACGGTGCCGGCATGCAGGTGCCGGAGTTCAAACAAAAACCTTATTTCATCGTTGCCTCGGTGGAGATGGGGAATACCACGACAAAATGTATCCTCACCGGTGTAAACCTGGATACCGGGATGTCGTACGTAATAAATAAAACAGTGAAGATGAGCCGGGATGTGCGAAAACCGGGGCCCGGAGAAGAAATATTCGGGGAGACGCTCGACGGTACACAACTCACCCGGGAATCTGTCACCGAACTTGTCCGGGAAACTCTCGTCCAGAGTCACCGGGAAGTGCACCTTGATGTTCACAAAGACCTGGATTTTGTCGTCAGGAGTACCGGGGTTGTCGCTGCGATGGACTCTCCTGACCAGGTCGGTGTATTCGTAATCGCACTCGCAAACGGGTGCCTGTCGGCCGGTGTCCCGCCCAGGAAGATGACGCCTCCAATGTCAAAGGCAAACCAGGCTGAAAAATTACAGCCCTACAGCTTTGCAGACAAGGTTGTCTTTGTAGGGGCTGTTGCAGGGGTAGTTCCCCCGGTTGGTAGTACCGGAGTTGAGATGGTTGCCAACGAAATGGAAGGAGAGCTTGCGATGGCAGGTATCAAGGAGGGTGCAAAATGGACACCTGTTGATTTCAGGAACCCGTGTATCTCAATTGATTTTGGTACCACCCTTGATGGCCGGATAACCAGCGACGTGGCGCCTGATGACCCGAACCCCTTTGCAAAGACAATCGGGAACTTCTGCGGCCTTGCAGGGGCAGTCCCTGATGCGATCATCCGGGGGACCGGGCTTGTGGACGGTCGGACTGGTACTGCACTCGACGTATTTGGTGACCAGAGCATTCTTGGAGGTTTTTCACTCCGTTCGAAACGGAATGAAGTTGAGGACTTCGTGGAACGCAGCCATAAAATAATTGATATCCGGATAGTACCGGTGGAACGAAGGCGGTTCGGGCGTGTTCCTGTCTATGCAGATATTGCCAAGGCATCGGGAGTTGCCATGATCGGGTGCGATGCGGGGGTTGAAGGGAGCGGTTTTGATGAGCTGAAAAAGATCGGGACTGAAATCCACGAGAATTACAACCTCGGATTCCTGAACGAGGTCATCGACCATGTATGTGCGAACATGGCCCTTCGCCTGATAGATGTTGCCGTTGAAGAACACCTGGTTTTTCCGAACAGTTCGATTGGGTTCACCGGGCGGGCTGCGATATCTGGTCGAAAACCCGATTACATTCTTGAAGGAATTATCGAAAGAAACCTGTTCGATGACCCGAATGACCACCTCGTATTTGTTGATGACGGCCTCGCACGTGGTGCTGCACTCATGGGACGGTGCATGAACTCTCTCGGCAAACCGAAACAGCCGATTGGCGGAGTCCGTGGAGGCCCGTGTATTATGAACAGACGTATTAAGGCAGGAAAATAAACAGAGTCTGGAGTGAGGAACGAATGATACAGGACGAACCATCGGGTGCACCCGGGACAGATACCGGAAAGGAGATCACCGGTGAAAAAGGACAGGAAACTGAAGAACTTTTTGACCTGGTCATACCCCCCGGTACACCTCGGAGTGTAATTTCTGATGTCAGCAGGAAGTTTGACGTAGATATTGTTGAGAGGAAGGAGAGGCTGAATTTTGCCAATATGGATGGGGACGAACGGATCCTCCTTGCATTCAGGGGAAAACTTGAAGTTATGAAAGAGCTTGAACCCTACTTTTACATAAAAGTAAAGGAATTTATCGACAGAGCATAATTATTTTCAATTATTGAAGGAGAGTCGTTTTCCCCCTGCCTGTTAGAATTTTTTCAAATGATCCAACTTGATTATTGTATCCATGTTAATTTCAGGGCCGGCAGAAGCCCTGATTTCACGAAATAAATATTTCATTGATTGTCGTGCCATTTTGTGAAAAACTGGCGATATTGCCTGGTATCTATGGAATAGTATAATAGTCACCGGATTAAACCTGGCGATGGGTAATATAATTGGGATAAGGAAGACATGGAAATGTGACGCCCTCCCTAACTATTCGTTATTCATCAGAATTTCATTGATACCAAGCTTTGTTTGATAATTCTATCCGCCTCGACGATTTCATCACACATTTCCCCTTAAAAAAGAATGTACCGTGAGGATTTTCATAGTTGTTGGAATATAGGCGCATTTTTTCAATTATGAGTCACGGATGCCGGTTCACCTCAAAGGAAATAGTTAAATGAATTCCAATCATTTTTATTACGATCGATATCTGAATTACGAGGGATTCCATGAAGAGGAATATTAAAATCGAAGGATTACGTCAAATTCCTCTCGAACAGCAGGAAATTGAACTGGTCGAGAGAAAATGCATTGGTCACCCTGACAGTATAGCAGATGGTATTGCCGAATCCATCAGCCGTGCCCTTTGCAAGGCATATTTTGAAGAATGCGGGGCAATCCTGCACCATAATACCGACCAGGGAGAGATCGTTGCAGGCGAGTCTATTCCCCGCTTTGGTGGGGGTAAAGTTATAAAACCCATCTATATTTTACTTGATGGGCGTGCCACGAAGCACTTTGAGGGTATTAATATCGCGACCGATTCGATCGCCGTGGAAGCAGCCCGGAATTACCTCAGGGAGAATCTCACAAACCTGAACCTTGAGCGCGATGTGATCGTTGACTGTAAACTGGGGACAGGGTCGACTGACCTCCGTGATGTCTTCAGACCATGTGACAATAGAGTACCGAGGGCGAACGATACCTCGTTTGGTGTGGGCCATGCGCCATTCTCCGAGACAGAAACGATTGTAATGGAGTCAAGCGACTATATTGATACTATTTTGAGGCCGGAATTCCCCGCAATCGGACAGGATATAAAAATTATGGGCCTCCGTGACGGTAATGATATCACGCTGACCGTTGCCTGTGCCATTGTTGACCGTTATTGTTCAGGCATGAAGGAATATATTCAATATAAAGAGATCCTGAAAGAACGGCTTGAGACCCTCGCGAAGAAGCACACCGGCAGGAAGGTCATCGTGCATATCAATACTGCCGACGATATGGACAATGGATCAATATTCCTCACTGTTACCGGTACTTCTGCAGAAATGGGGGATGATGGTTCAGTAGGCAGGGGTAACCGTTGTAACGGGCTTATCACTCCAAACCGTCCGATGAGCATGGAGGCAACGAGCGGTAAAAACCCAATAAACCATATCGGTAAGATCTATAACATCCTCTCGACCCAGCTCGCAAGGGACTGTGTGGCAAAGGTAGACGGGATTGAAGAGATTTATATCAGGCTTCTCTCGCAGATTGGAATGCCGATTGACCTCCCGCTTGTTGCGAGTGTCCAGGTATTGCCAAAGCCTGGTTACGAACTACCTGCTATTACCCGTGATATCGAGGTCATTGTGAATGACGGCCTTGCAAATGTCACCTGCGTTACCGAGAAAGTCATCAAAGGGGAGATCAGGACTTTCTGATCATTTACCAACGATGAGCAATACCATAACGGGTGAAGGGAGGTCTGATGGTGATGACCTCCCCTATGTCGTTCGGCTCGCAATTCCTAATAAAGGCCGGATATCCATCCCCATCCTTGAGCTAATGGAGAAATCCGGCCTCCATCTTCTTGATGCAGGTGAAAGGCACCTGATTTCACGAACTCCCGACCCACATATTGAGGTGCTGTTTGTCCGGCCAATCGATATCCCTGAATATGTCGCGACGGGTGCCGCTGATATGGGGATAACCGGGCATGATATGGTCGCTGAACGGGGAGTCAGCGTAGATAAACTCCTTGACCTCCAGTTTGGTCACGCGACACTTGTTCTTGCGGTCCAGGAGGGCTCACCTGTCCAGTCGGTCAGTGATCTCAGGGATGCAAAGATTGCGACAGAATTTCCGGGCATTGCTCAATCTTATTTTGCACAGTACGATATCCCGGTGCACATTGTTCAGGTTAGCGGAGCCTGCGAAGTGACACCCTACCTTGGTATTGCGGATGCAATTATCGACCTGTCAAGTTCAGGGGACACGCTCCGGTCGAACCGCCTGCGTGTGATATCTGAAGTAATGAAGACGAGCACGGTTGTAATTGCCAACCATGATGCACGGTCTGCAAAATCAGAAAAGATTGAAGAGATCGTGCTGGCCCTCGAAAGCGTGATCCGTGCCCGCGGACAGTGCTACCTGATGATGAATGTCAGGCGTTCATGCATTTTCGATGTCCAGCGTGTACTCCCGGGGCTTTCAGGGCCGACCGTGATGGAGGTTGCTGCCAGCGAGGACCTTGTTGCCGTGCATGCGGTGGTGAGCGAGGACCGTGTCTACCGCCTGATCAACCTGCTGAAACGAGCAGGGGCACGAGACATTCTCGTGATGTCGATTGAACGGATGATCCGCTGACCGAAATGAAAGTTTTTCCAGCAGTTGACATCCTTGACGGGCGGTGTGTCCAGCTGGTCCAGGGCAGGAGGGAGACCGCCACGTTTTTCGGGCAGCCCCGGACCTGTGCAAAGAGGTGGCTCTCTGAGGGGGCAGACTCACTTCATGTGATCAATCTTGACGGGGCCTTCGGGAACGCAACCAGGAACGTTGATCTCATCCGGGAGCTTGTCCGCGAGACCGGGGTCACCATACAGCTTGGTGGGGGGATCCGGTCTGTAGAGGACGCAGGCGGCTGGCTGGAAGCCGGCGTTGAACGTGTAATCCTTGGCACAATTGCAATAAAAACCCCCGGAATTATCCGGACTCTTGCAGACGAGTTTGGCAGCTCACGGATAATGGCCGGGGTGGATGCCCGGGGCGGGGAGATTGCCATAGAAGGGTGGCAGACGACGGCAGGAGACTACCTTTTATGGGCAGAACGTTTTGAATCATTTGGTGCCGGGTCCCTGTTGTACACGAATGTGGATGTCGAAGGGCTACAGGGTGGCGTGAATTTCCTACCCGTGAAAGCACTTCTTGACCGTGTACGGATCCCTGTGACGGTTGCCGGGGGCGTTTCAAGCATAGAAGATATTAATGGTCTCGCTCAGATTGGTGTATATGGTGCGGTACTCGGGTCATCTCTCTACAGTGGCAAGATCCGGCTCCGCGATGCACTGGAGGGAGCACAATGAGGAGGACAGAAGAGAAAAGGACCACGAACGAGACCGATGTCCATGTGGTCTTTGATCCGGACGGTGTACAGGCCTGTTCTGTTGATACCGGTATACCGTTTTTTGACCATATGCTCGCTGCACTTGGCAGGCATGGACGGATCGGACTAACGGTTACTGCGAAGGGGGACCTCGAGGTTGATACTCATCATACCATCGAAGATATTGGTATCGTTCTTGGAGATGCCGTCCGATTATCTACCGGCGATGGACGAGGGATACGGCGGTTTGCCCATGCAATTGTACCGATGGATGAGGCCCGGGCAACAGTAGTACTTGATTGTGGTGGACGGGGATACCTGCTCTTTGAAGGGAAGTTCACCGGAAAAAGCATTGGTGGAATAGACGCCGATATATTCGAGCATTTTTTTTACAGCCTGTGTACCCGTGCCGGGATCACCGCACATATCCAGTTCATCGGGCGGAATGATCATCATAAATGCGAGGCTGTTTTCAAGGCATTCGGGATAGCCCTTGGCGAAGCACTTTCACACCGTGAACATGATGACCGGGTACCTAGCACAAAAGGGACGTTCTGAACAACCGGCTGATAATAACTGGATACCTATACGTCCCAAGAATAAAATAAAACAGTTGCCACCTTGATCGGATTTATTCCCGGATGAACCGGATATTTTTCCAATTAGAGAAAGTGGGAATATTATGCTGACTTTGCAGCCAGCTCAACATCCTCTTCCTTGATCGTCTTACGTCCCGCGTGGAGCGCGAGCCTGTTTGCTTCTTTGGTCAGGTGTGCAATGTATGCCTCTGCCTTAGCAACAAGTGCAGCAGCTGCGTCGCTGCCCACTCTCTCTGCTCCATTTTTCTTTGCAATCCTTACAACTGCAGCAATAGGTAAATCTGCCATTGTATTACCTCAAACAAAAATGTATTAGCAAATATTTAAACATTTCGTGAATATTGTCCAATTTTTTGCAGATTATGCTATCCGGGGCATCTTTGCAGGCGATATATCCTTCACAGGGTATATTATGAATATCCCCTTTAAAACGTCCGAATATCGGGTATATTCCGAAATAACAGCCATTAAAACGGCTTTAAGATTTAGAGAGAGAATCAGCAAGCATTATCGCATTGCGGTAATCTGGAGATGCGCGCGAAGTATCCACAAAAATTCTATCGATATTTACCACCGGGGCACCATGACCGTGACCGGCACCCAGGAAAGTCAGGGTCCGGAACATCAGGTTCCCAGTTATCCCATCCGGGGCGATAATAACTCCTGCCTCCGAAATTGCGTCTTCAACAAGGATTTCATAATGGGTTTCCCCTGTAAGCCGTGCGATAAGTTCAGCTTCTGCCATGCTCCGGTCGACCCTGCGGTTTCGTCCCACGTCACCGAGCCTTCCCCCGGAAAGGATTGCCACCCGTGTTGGAAGACCGAATTTCCCTGCTATCTCCCTCCCTTTCTTTACAAGTGCGACTTTTTCTGCAACTGACCAGCCTTCATCCACGCCAACCGGGGCTAGCAGGAATTTTTTCCCGCCCGCTGTCTCCAGGAGTGCTATACGTTCGAGGTGATCGATGCCGGCGGCCTGTTTCAATGCACTCAGTGTTAAATTTGCAGGCAGTGTCCCGCGGACTGCTGCCCTGATGGTGCCTTTCATGAGGTCAGTCACCAGGTCCTGTTCCGGGCATTGTGAGGAACGGGTAGTGAATGTACCTGCCCCGGTACCAACGATGCCAGGTTTACAATAAATGGTGACCTGGTCGCTAATCCCGGAATTAATAACGCTGGATATAACTTTTTCCGGATCTTCTTCGATACCGATACCGATCTTCTTCATACACAGTCACCCGGGCCGGTAAAGAGCCGCATGATGCCGTTTTTTGAAAAATCAAAGACAAGTGATTCCTGGTCTTCATAGGTAATTTTCAGGTCTTTGGTAGTATCTACTGTCCCGATTACCTTCGCTGTCATCCCTACTGCAGAAAACCGTGAACAGACTTCTGCTGTATTTTTTTCATTTACTGTCAGAATGAAGCCCATACCCGGGTACATCCTTACCCATTGCTCGAAGGAGATATTGTTCTCCTTCAGGTCAGGATGCGGTATCTTCGCAAGGTCGATTGTTGCACCCTTGTTGCTCACTTCCAGGAGCATGCCAAGAGTACCGATAATACCTGGGTTACTGATATCTTTCCCTGCGCTCAGAAGGTGTTCCTGCCCCAGCTGTTCAAGGAGTTGGATCTGTGCCCGCACGTACGAAGCAGATTTCATCGTCACCGAGTCCCAGTTGAGGAAGCAGGAAGGGTGCACCCTTCCACTCAGGTCAATGGCGGCAACAACCATGTCCCCGTCCTGTGCCGTATGCGAGTAGATAACCGAATTAACGTCGGCCACTCCTATGATGGCCACGTCGATCACGCTATACGGGGTATCAGGATGGAGGTGCCCCCCGACAATCGGCACACCGAACTGGGACGAGGCATCATGCATCCCGTCAATCACCTGTTTCCTGATAGTATTGTCGGATATAGAAAAGACATCGACCATGGCAATAGGTTTTCCACCCATCGCAGCGATATCATGGATATTAACGAGAACCGAACAGTAACCCGCCCAGTAAGGGTCGGCTTCCATCAGTTTGCTCCATATCCCGTCTGCTGCGAGGAGAAGTGCTTCATCCCCATGTCTGATGACTGCAGCATCCTCGCCGAACGAGGCCATTACGTCAGGGGTATCAATCCGGATTGCCTTTACCATCTCGCCGATGGCATGCTTCCGTTTCACTCCTTCATAGTCCCTGACGACACTTGCGATCTTTTCTGTGGAGCAATAAAAAACCACGGTACCAACACCAACGCGGAAATGTAGTTATGGTATTTCAGTGTCATCAGACATAATTTATTTGATATACCGCCAAAGATCCTTCATGGACTGGACAGAAAAATACCGCCCTGCTCATCTTGCGGATATCGTAGGGAACGGTACCGCTGTCCGCCAGATGCTGGACTGGGCGCGGGGATGGAAACGCGGCACAAAACCGCTCATCCTCTATGGGAAACCTGGCATAGGCAAGACCTCTGCGGCCTATGCCCTCGCAAATGATATGCAGTGGGAGGCGATGGAGCTTAATGCGAGTGACCAGAGGACCAAAGCGGTCATAGAACGTGTTGCCGGGGCAGGAAGTACATCCGGCAGCCTCACCGGGGCTGCAAGACGGCTGATTGTCCTTGATGAGGCGGACAACCTGCAGGGCACCGCGGACAAAGGCGGGGCGAAGGCTATCCTTGATATTATCCGCGACGCACGCCAGCCTATCATCCTGATCGCAAATGACCTGTACGGTCTAGCGGCAGACCTTCGCGCCGCGTGTGACCCCGTCCAGTTTAAGGCCCTCCCCGCACGTTCCCTTGCACCACACCTGAAATACATCTGTTCCGTGGAGAAGGTGCAGTGCAATGACCAGGCTTTAAAGGATATTGCCGAGAACTCTGCGGGAGACATGAGGGCGGCGGTTACGATGCTGTATGCCGCGTCTATCGGAAAAGAAAAGATCGGGGGACCTGATATCAGGACATCGATGAAAGATGGGCGAGCGAGCATATTCCAGCTGATCCCCGCGGTATTCGGCAGGAGCACGGGCGACGATCTTATCCGGATGTCGGTTGAGGTCGATGATAAGCCTGACGTCATCGAGCAGTGGATTGAGGCGAACGTTGGAACGCTTAAAAGCCCGGAAGATGCCGCAGAAGCCTACCGTTATCTCTCACGGGCTGATGAATACATCGGGTATACCAACCGCAAGCAGTATTACACGCTCTGGCGTTATGCTTCGGTAAACATGTTGCTAGGGACAAATATCGCATCAGGGGGCCACGGGATCCACGAAAGGATATCATCACCGCGCCGGTGGCAGAGGATGGCATCTTCAAGGCGCCAGAAAGGTATACGCACAACACTACTAGGAAAGTGTGGCGGGCTCATGCACATGCCGCAACAGACCGTCCGGGATGGTTACCTGAGCCTGCTGTCAATCCTTGCCGAAAAGGATCCAATTATTTTTGCACGGGAACTTGACCTTGACGCAGATCAACTGACCCTTCTTATCCATGACCGCGTCAAGGCAACTGCCATATCAAAGCAGATCGCCGGTGAAAAGAGGGAAGAGGACAGGAAGGAGAAGATAAAGGCGCAGAAAAAACCGGTACCCGAACCGAAAAAAAAGCAGTCGCCCCCTGAAGAACCGGCTGAAGAGAAAGCCCGGGTTTTGGAAACTGTCCAGGCAGAAGAGCCGGTGTCACCCCCGCCTGCACAACCCGATATACAACCAAAGGGCGGGGGGCGGCAGTCAACCCTTTTCTGAACTGGTATCTTTCTTATGATAACGGTGCAGGATTACCCCGCAGTCTACCAGGTCTCCCCCGTCACCATAACACTCGAAGCCGAGATGGTACACGAGGAGATCACAGTTGAGACTTCTGGCGAGTTCCTTCATCGGTGGTACCATCTCCTCTGCCGGCCGGACCGAATAGATAACATCGGCTCCGCTATAATTTCCGGCACCTGGAAAAAATATATCGTCACAGGAGAAAGAGACCCAACCGGGAGGTACCTGCGGTTTTATGTCAGTGCACCGGCACCTGATTCCCGATGATACAATATATTCCGCGGCGGTGAAATTATGTCCAACACCGATTTCTACCGGGTTATGATAATGCTCCGCGATATACCTGCCAATGCAATGCTCAATACGTTTATACCCGCTCATTCCAGTATAGTATTGGAATGGACGTCCATATTTTTTGGGATCACCGTGCACCCCAAGGCCTGGCCGGACCGGCCAGCAGGTGTATTGCGGCGATAACCGGTACCTCGGTTAAAGTCTGCGATAACCCGATAGTCCTGAACGGGTATATCGGGCACAGGAGGCAGGTCGATGCAGGAATAGTGCTCGACAGCCTTGGGACCTATCTGCACAGGCAGGGAATCAGGGGGCCGGTCCTCCTGGTGATCGGGCAGGACCTCTTTGCGACCGGGCTTGAATTTGTGTTCGGGCTTGCTCGACCACAAACACGGGCATCTGTTGTTTCCGGTGTCCGTCTCAGCAATGAATATTATAATCGCCATACCTGTGATGAAGACCTCGTTGAACGCATCGCTAAAGAAGGTTCTCATGAATTAGGACATATTTTCGGGCTTTCCCATTGCAGCAACCATGAATGCATCATGTTCAACCCCCATACCCTCGATGAACTGGATGGGAAAAAGAAGGAATTCTGCCCGGTGTGCATGGTTGTATTAGAGAAGGGAAAATCTACTCTGCGTACCTGATAGTTAGTTTTTTGTAAGGAGCTGCGGTAATAGGGCAGCGATATTTTCTTAATAGAAAAAGCCTGATAACATTTAGATTTTTAAAATCGCGAATAATGCGACAGAAGAGTAACAGAAAAAAAGAGTTTAACCGAACAGGGCACCAAGCCCTGCCATGCCGCTCTCTTCCTCTTCTTTCTTCTCTTCCTTGGTCTCTTCCTTTGCTGCTGCGGGTGCTGCACCGGCTGCTGCGGGTGCTGCTGCAACTGCTACCTGTGCAACGGCTGCCTTGCTGATTGCATCGTCGATGTTAACACCATCGAGAGCTGCAACAAGTGCCTTTACACGGGATTCGTCCACGGCGATACCTGTGGCAGTAAGGACTGCCTTTACGCTGTCTTCCTTTACGGGCTTTCCTGCCTTGTGCAGGAGAAGTGCTGCATAGATATATTCCATCTCAATTCACCTTTAGATTTACTTTCCCTCAGTTATACCTTTGAGGGCAACGGTTTCTCTGTACGCCTTACCAATAATCGCATCAATGACATCTTTCTCGTAGATACTTGCCTCGATTCCAAGAGAACGCGCTTCACGGGCTGCCTTTGTGATCATCGGCACGATCGTTTCTTTCGTCGGGATGCCTGCGTTCAACGAGAGGTTGAATGCCTGCTGTCCGGCAAGGACGATCTGTGCAAGGATCTTGTCTTCATCGATGGCTAACACCGAAGGCTCGTACATGTCACCTTCGAAGAATGCCACCTGGAGGAGCAGACCGACGTCCATCGGCTTGATATCGAGTTTTGCAAGGACCTCTGCCTGTTTCTGGGTGACTGCCTGGCCTTTCTTCACGATGGTCTTCGTCTCGCGGATCTTGACCTTTCCGGCCTCGATCGCTGCGGGAATACCTGCCTGCTGAAGGTCACCCACAATGGGGCCTGGTTTGAAGCTCGTCGGACCTTTCTCAACGATAATGTCCTCGGGTGCAATCTCCCCTGCTTTTGCCGCCATCTTGGTTTTGGTCTTCTCGAGGGTCTTGAAGAGCTTGAACGGGTTTTCGTTCGTGAAGATCAATGCCGAATGACCGGATATATACTTAGAAACGGCGGACTTGTCGCCCCCGATTTCCTCAAACGCATGCTTGATAAGTGTATTCCTGGTCATCTTGATCGTCGCGGTACCACGGAGGTTCCTGCGGATCTGCTGCACCTGCGTTGCAGGAATGCCATACATGTCCACTAGACCAATCAGGGAAAACTCCCCTGAATGCTTCTTGATATCCTCGACTTCTTTTTTCTTCCATGCCGGGAGGTGGTGTGTATACAATGCCATTCTATACCACCCTCACTGCCGGGCCCATGGTCGTCTTCACGTATACTGAACGGACGTTCATCGGTCCCTGCTCAAGAACAGACTCAACCCTTTTCATGATCGCATCGATATTCTCAGCGACCTGTTCTTCTGACATCTGGGTCGTGCCGACCTTGACTGAGAAGACTTTTTTGTCCTTGGTCCTGATCTTCACGGAATTCCGGAGTCGCTCCACGATGGGCTTGATGTCCATACCGCTGGTAATTGGTGTGGGCATCCGTCCCCGCGGACCGAGCCGCGGACCTAAGAAACGCCCGACCAGTGGCATGACTGCCGTCTCAGCAAGGAAAAACCGGTATTGTCCGGCGATCTTCCTCGCCTCGCGTGGCTCTCCACCGAGCCGTTCGATCTCTTCAGGGCCGATAATCAGGTCCACGCCTGCTTCTTTTGCCTGCGTGGTGATGTCACCTTTCCCGAGCACAACAATACCTACCGGTTTGCCGATGCCGTGGGGGAGAAGGATTGTCTCATCAATACGATTTTTCGGCTGCGCCATATCGATATTCTTGAGATTGATGGTAATATCTACACTCTCAGAGAACTTACGTTCAGGCGCTTTCTCTTTTGCCGCTTTCACGGCCTCAA
>Ga0209668_10000369_pt1 | contig 18381 bp, 15 predicted proteins | sample FrelakmetPLP11PL_FD_187150 | JGI IMG/M metagenome (GOLD analysis project Ga0209668, IMG submission 187150) | Freshwater lake sediment microbial communities from the University of Notre Dame, USA, for methane emissions studies - PLP11 PL (SPAdes)... | ecosystem: Environmental > Aquatic >... | reverse complement strand
GAGACCAAAGTGGTCTTTGTTTTCAGAATTTAAAAATGCGTTGCTTAAACCAAAATTAGCCCATTTAAAATCAATTTTAGAACATTTGTTATTCACACAAAGAAGAACATTTTGAGGCTTAATATCACCGTGAAATTCTCCCTTCGAATGAATATAAGCCAACGCTTTAGCAAGTCCAAGCAAGTTAGTAACAGGAGAACGAAGATAATAAGAGTCAATATGATATTTTCTCTTGTCATCGTCAGGTAAAAAAAGCTGATCAACAGAACCTTCAGACCATTCAAACATACATGTCCTAAAACCACTGAGTGTTTCGGTGTACAAAAGTTTTTCTATATTTAAATTGTTTTCTTGTAACAAATTTACAATATAATTATATCTTTCTCCACTTTCGCCGGCCGAAGGGGCTAAGTTTATTTTTTTAACAATTACAGGTGCATCTCCAAAAGATCCACAATATATCTGAAAAGAACCAGCCACTGAAGGCGCCGCTTGTATATTTGATGTTTTTCTCTCTTCTTGCTCATTTTTTCCAAGAAGATTCACACAAGTAGAAATGTTCATATTGTTTAATAATTATATTGGTTTAATGTTTCAATAATTCAACTTTTTGTTATGAATAACACCAGGTGCTTCGCAGTTATCAACATGGTCGAAGGCCATGTCGGCGGCCGCGAAGCGGCTACCGCCTTCGGCGGCGCCAACAGGCGCGAAGCGCCTGTTGGTACAAAACAAACTTATATTTTTTCCATACCAAAAGGTATGGAAAAGCAATTAAAACACATTGTTCAGTTCAATATCCAGAAAGCATATTCAATATAGTTCATTTATAAATAAACATAAAGCTGTTATATTATCACTACTATGATGTGTATCTAAAGCTTTGCTACAAAGATCTGCTGTTAGGGTATGGCTTTTATTGTTAAACCTGTTACTTTCATCATAACAGTTTTCCACTAAATCTATATAATCTTTAAATTCTACATGGCTGTATTGGTCTGTTTCTAAATTATGTTTTGAAGTTAAACCATCTGAACCAACAATGACAATACTATTGGTTATAAGTTTAATTGCCGTAATTTCAGGTTCTACACTAAAAATTTCTCTTTCATCTTTTGATTCAAAATCTCCCAATACACGAGTTGGTTGCAAACGACCCATACAATACCCCCTCCGAAAATTCCCTCCTAAATCTGTGACACGTTTAACCTCTTTTTCATTTTCTATAGAATGGGCTTCTGTTTCAAATTGTATTTTATCAATTGGATTATAAACCCAAACGAAACAATCGCCGAGATTAAAAATTATAAGATTTGTGTCAAAAAAAATAAAAAATGCTAAAACAGCTCCGCTTTCTCCCACATTTTCTTTTTTTAATGATTCGTCAGCTCCCATTACAACTTGTTTTCCAATGTTTTTGATTTGGTCAATCTTCCGATCGTTATTATTCTGATATCCCAAACCTTTGATACCGGCTTCTATTTGAGAAGGTATGTAATTGGCTAGAAAATGAGACGTTTTTGCCCCGAAATGTCCATCTATCACACCTCCGATATAAAAATTTGTACTATTATGATAAAATTTATTATAAAATGTTCTATCTTCTTGATCAGGTCTAAGCCCTTGTAAAGAACAGCTGGTAAAAACGTTGTAATTCATATTGTCTAATATTTCAAAGTAATCTTTGTTTGTAAAAAATCAAATTTTGTTTAGATTATTTCATGGAAAAAGATAATTTTCTGTAATTCCCAAAAATAAGGAGATGATAAACAACCGCGTTTACCAACGGGTGCGAAGCACCCGGCCGCGAAGCGGCTACCCGTCAACGGGCCCATAAATTTCAATAAGAAATTTGTTTAATTTCTTTGATATCTTGCCTACATAAAGGACATTTGTTATTATTAATTTGAATTTGTGAGAGACATGAATTGCAACAAATCTTATGAGAACAAGGCAAAATTTCTACTCGAATCACTCTTGAAACACATATATAACAAATATTGTCAGAATCTTCTATAGCCGCTTCGCGCCTGTTGGTATTATTCCCTTTCGCATCCGGCCTGTCGTCCCCCCCTTCGGGAAGGCGCTCATCGTTCTTATTAATAGACATATCTCGTATAGTATGAACGCATGGATATTTTTTATCATGTAAATATACAAGAACGCTCAACCGTTTGTTTTCAATAGCAATTCTACAAGCATCTGTCCCTCTAGGGCAATTATTTTCATAAAGATATTCAACACTTTTTATATGACCATATGCTACAGCTCGGTAAAATGTTAATTCGTTCCAAGAACACCCATGTTCATGAGCATATTTGAGAATTTCCAAAAATCCTTTTTCGGCTGCTGCAATACATGTCGATGCATTCCAAGAACACCCCTGTTCATGAGCGTATTTGAGAATTTCCAAAGACCCTCTTTCAACAGCTGCAACACATATTGATTCATCCCATGGGCATCCTTTTTCATGAAGATATTTTAGAATTTCAAAATGACCATTTACAACCGCACGATAACAAGCCCATTCATTCCAAGGACATCCTTTTTCATGAAGAAATTCAAGAATTTTAAAATATCCTCTTTCTGCTGCGGCTGTACAAGCCCATTCATTCCAGGGACACCCATTATCATGTAAAAATTTAAGAATATCTAAACGCCCGCTTATTACTGCAATTGTACATGTCGACTCGCTCCATAAACATCCTTGTTCATAGGCATATTTGAGGATGTCGAGATGTCCATTTGCAGCCGCAGCTTCACATACATCTGCATTCCAGGGACACCCATTGTCGTGCAAAAATTTAAGAATATCTAAATGACCGTGCACGGCAGCGGCTGTGCAGGAGTGTTCGTCCCAAGGGCATCCTTGTTCATGCGCATATTTAAGCACATCGAGATATCCGTTTGCAGCCGCAGCAGCACATGTTCTTCCATCCCAACGATGATTATTCCTATTAAGATATCCAAGTACTTCAACTCCTCTTTCAATGGAATAAAACGTGTTCATTATATAACAACTATTTATTAATATAACATTTCGCGACTTAAATTTTTTCAAAACTTTTTGAAAAAATTCAAAAATATTAAACGCAAAGCGCGTTGTCGTCAAAAAACGAAACGCCCTCATTATCACAAGGAAATATAACAGTTGTTTTACAAGTTTAAAACAATAGACGTCATTTAAAAATGGCAAATTATCTTGAATTAGACTCTACATATCGAAATAGGCTTTTATGGCCTAAACAAGGTGAATTTGAAGTTTTATTAGCAAATTCTAACAACTCAATGACTACTTCTACAACAGGAACTCTTTTATCAGGACAAACAGTTCAAGAACCTATAAGTATAAGTGAACCTGTTATTGCGTGGACGGGGTTGTATTTTAATGAACTGTCTCTTGGAACAGATTTTATTAGAGGAGATTTTGTTCTAAACGGCCTGGGTTATGGAAATACAAACAGTGTTGTAACAATTGAAGTTGTACCCCCGTATAAATTTCAACAAAAATATAACTATTACATAAATGCTGTTTTAAGAAATTTAACCCAACTAGATCAAATAGCGCGAATTATAGAATATAAATATCTAGGAAATGATGTAGCACAAGTTGTGTTAAGTTCTGATAATTTTAAGTTTGATCTAGGGGATTCGTTTTTCATAGGAGATACTACGGATCTTTCAGACCCCGATAACGGATTTTTATTTGTACCCACGGGATCAACCAATCGGCAGGATTATTTAAATTTAATTATTTATAATGATAGCCTTCAAGAAAGTCGTCCGGTTGCCGACTATGATGGACCTAATGGGAGATTATTAATAGGAGGAGATCCAGTTTTTTTGTGGCAAGGGTTTCATAATTATTCTCTTAGACAACAACCTCCTAACTTTACTTTTACTACAGGGGCGGGATCGACTGTTAACCAAGTTGTTATTACTGGGACGGGAATTTCAAACGACATGTATACTAATTGGTTTATTAGAATCACGTCGTCTATATATGGCAATTCCATTCCTGCCCCTGAAACAGAAACAAGACATATAACTGCTTACAATCCTACAACCAATATTGCAACGGTATTTCCTCCTTTCACCGCAGATCCAACTGGGCTTATTGCAGAACTGAGTCAATATGGTTATGAAAATGCGAATGGATTAACATGGGGGTTTCGCGTCGTCCAACAGGTTCCTATCTATCATATTAAACTTAAAAGGTTAATATTACCCAATAAAGTTTTACGCATCGGAAATGGTGGAAAACCAGCGTATCAATCTCATTTTTATGTAGAGATTGGTAATGTCGATCCTACAAGCTCCAGCACTTTTTTAATTTTTTCAAACTCTCCTTATTCTACAAGAGCAATGTTTAGATGTTCCGTAAAGCAAATACCAGAACCAGACACGCAAGAATATGTTGTTTTAAAAGGCGACGGAATGACCCAAACAGCAAGATTTAGGCTTGATGCAAACATGTATATTAAAGTTACATTAGCAAAAACGGGAGAAATTTTTGAAACAGTATTGCCCGATTCGACACCTCCTGCACCTCCTAAAAGCGATTTGCAAATCAACGCACTCTTTGAATTTATTCCTGCTTAACTATTTGGTCTTCGATAAAGAATTTTTAAAATATGTAGAGGATATAAAAATGGAACAATTATCATTACCGGAGTTGCAAAATTTAGCTCGGCAAAAAGGTTTAGCCGGGTGGTCTCGATTAAATAAAAAACAGCTACAAACCTATCTAAGGCAACAAAGTAGCTCGCGTAAATCACCTCCAAGATCTCCCTCTGCGTACCGTGTTTCCCGCGCGAGTCCTCGAAAACCTATGCGAAAAAGAAGGCGCGCTAGCCCTTATTTAATTAAAAACACATGTTCTCCTAAACGAGCTGTTGTTCCTTACAGCTCTTGTTTGGTCAGAGAAAAACGACGATGGATTCAAGAGAACCCAGGACAAATGGATCGCCCCGGTTGGTGGGAGACGGGTGTAGAGCCGCATAAAACAGAACATGAAATTTTAGCAGATTTGCTTTCGGAACGATATATAAAAACTTTAAAAAGTTTATATGCAGAGGAATCGAGAGCTCGGCAGTCTCATCAACACACGCCTGCTTGTAAAGATGTCGATTATTTCAGCTGCTGGAGCAATCATTGTCGCCTGGAAGATATTTCAGATTTAATAAAATTTGCATCTCATTTGGGGTGCTGTCAGTCGGATTATGGAAACCCTAATAGATTAGACGAGGAGGTTCGAGAAGTAATTCCATATTATATTAGGTGTTTCCTTGAAATAAGAGGTAAACGATCAGATTACGGTCTAATTAAAGAATATGGAAAGGCATATGAACGTATTTTAGATAGGTGGTCGGCCGACGAAAGACAGAACCCCGAGACCACAATTCTGTTAGAAAATAAACCTATTTATCAAGATCATCTACAGTTTGCTAAATTATTACAAGGAGGGGCGGTTAAGGAAGCCCGCGAAAAGATGATGAGTTCTAACCATTTCTAAGACAAAAAGACGACGCGCCTGTTTTTTATTTAACATAATCATATATGATTATGTTAAAGTCTTTTCCTACCACCAGGCGCTTCGCGCCTGGTGGCGGGGCCGAAGCGACTACCGCCTGCGACGGCACCACCTGCGGTGTTACGGCCCTTCGTGTTGTTCTGCCGCATATTGTTTTCTTTGTTTTTTTTGAGTTCCGCAATTAAAATTTTCTTCTATAAGACCTCTTTCTTCTAACCAGGTTTTAATATGATTGCATATAATAGATCGCGGTGTTAGAGACCAATAAAATACTCTACGTAAAGTATTTAAATCTATATAATCTGCTTCAATAACTGCGCGTTTTTCTTTTGTAGATTGAACAATTTTAGTAAGTTCTTGCAATGATAAATCTTCATAAAAATTTAGATTTTCTGGGATATCCAGTTTTATACGACGAGCTATTATATCTACAAGCTCTTTTAACCCCCAATCTCCACATCTTCGTCCTATCACGAGTTTCCGAAGATCTTCTGGCTGGTCTTCTCCCCCTACTTCCTTTAAACAAAATTCATTAAGATGTGGATTATATACTCCTAAAACTCCTATAGGAGTATTTTTTAATTCTGCCCGTTTTTGTTTAATATAATTTTCTATATTTTCATCAGAGTCCACATCCTCCCATGACCATAAATATAAGTTAGACGAGATGGCCCTTTGACCCTCGTTCATAGCCGCTTCGCGGCCGCCGCAGGCGAGAGGCGCTATTTCTGTTTTATTTAAAACAGAAATTCCATGTGTGGGCATGTTTAACCATACCGTCCATTTTTCATTAATTTGTGCATAAAACCCTTTAAACATGTCTAGAATTTGACGTCTTGTTTCTTTATTTACTTGTATATCTTTAATTTCTGCTTCGATGCACCCTTGCAATAAACAAATTTGCACTTTGGGAGGTAATGTAGCAACCGCTGCTCTCATATATGTAGGTTTTTTGAATATTTCTAAAATCGTTTTCGGAATATTATCAATTAAAAGTTGTGTTAATGCGCTGTTAAAAGAATCTCCGTTTTTGATCAAAAGATTTTTATTATAATATTCTGCGAATATATCGTTGTTCCGAGTTTGCAAGTCGTTAGTAAGAAATAATAACCGGTTTTGAATTCTGAGATATACTGTGTGCCCGTATTTGTTAATAAACGGAACCGATGTGTCGATTAAAGTTTTAACCGACATAATAGCTTCCATAAACGTCATTGTTGGAACGAGATTTTGCAGTTGTTCAAAATTAATTTGAAAATTAGTTCGAAAGTATTTATATAAGATGGTATATAACATCTTTACATTATTATAAAAAATATTATACGTTGATATGTCTAAGTTTTCGCCGATGGTTCCGTCACATGTATATTCACATTCTCTATACTCACACTCTCTCATTGAATCATACCCTGTTATTTTATTTCTATCAATGGTTAACGGACAGTCAAATGCATAAATTTTAACTAGATGTTCAATTTGTTTCATGGCTATGTCTTTAACTTCTGATCGTTGATACATTATTAAATCAACAGAAGCCTGTGGGTTTGAAACAGGAGTTACATATTGATATATTGACACCTGCAATCCCTCAGAAGATGTTTGAAGACCCGTCGCCGAAGATTGAGCTTTTTTTTGTCTTGCGATCAATTCGTTGTGAGATCCAAGTCTCCATCCTCTTGCAATTACTTGAGATGTTTCAGAATAGTTCCAATGGGGGGTAAAAATAAATTCGTTTCTGATGTTTTTAAATGTAAACCCCTCGCTAATAACTTTACTACCGATTATTAAAGATATATATTCGCCATCTATATTATCTGAAGCATTAAATCGAGCTATCAATTTTTGTATTTTGCCCGCGCTAGCTGTTTGATTTGTTAACAGTGCATACCGTTTTCCTTTTGTAGTTTCTGAACCAGTTGCTTCTTGGTAACCAAAAAGTTGTAAAATTTTAGCAAACAATATACACCCACCTCCATTGACAAATTCGCTATATACAAAACTCTTAGACATTGGGCTATTTAAAAGAGTTTTAATTGTATGTGCATATTTATTGCTAAAAACGGCTAAATTTTGTAACATCTCTTCGTACAACGACGCCTGCGGCGTCGTTACCGAACCCTGAATAAGAGCAACCAGTTCTCGTTTTAATATGTAAAGATAAGCTGTTTTACCTTTTTTTGTTCGTATAGCTTTACGAAGCACATATTTATTAAAACCTTCTTGTCCTACCGACCCATCAGGAAACACAAAAAGCAACGCTTGACGTGTGCTGATAAAAATGTTGGCTTCTTGAAGATCTCGTTGATATGCTTTAATACAGCCTTCGTCTTGAAATTTACTGGTTGTGAGAGGAAAGACAATAAAATGTGAAAGGCCTGGAATAGTTGTACCCATAAAAACTTTTTTGACATCGCTAGCCATTGCTTTCAAATACGAGACCCTCCCGCGAATTGCACTAATGAGTTTTTCCGATTCAGAGTTTTGAGAGAGGATATTTGATGCTAAAACAGAGTCTTTCTCTGTCATCAGACGCTTCGCGTCTGATGGTGGGGCCTTCGGCCCTGTCGTCGAAGACCCCTCCGGAGCCCTTTCGACGAAAGCCCCTCCGGGGCTCTGCCGTCGCAGGCGGTAGGTGGAAGGCAGCGTCGCAGTTCCTAGTCGTGTTGGAGATGAATAATAGGGTACAAATGCTTGAAGAAACGCTTTTCCGGTTGGAAGCTGTTCTTTAGCAGGCAATATCAAATTCATTACACTTGCAAATTCGGAAGGATCGTCTTTCATTACAGTACCACTCATTAACAGAATTTTAGATTCTTTAACTAAATGACACAGTCTATGAAATTGATTGTAGACGTTTAATTGTTGACTATCAAAAGTGCCAAATTTATGAATTTTATTTTCAATACTCACTCTTGCACCACTCCTCCCTCTAGAATTCTTATTTTGCAACATGGCGTCATAAACGTTAGTTCCAGGGGATTCATCGTTTTCGTCTTCAGAAGTTTTGTAACTTTTTTCTCTTAGATGATGAACCTCGTCGATAACAAGTATTTTATTACTATATCTCCGCCTTATACTTTCATCAGTCATTTTAGATAGTTCTCGTGCAAACGTTTCAAACGTATGAAATTCATAAAAATTAGAAATGTTTTTTTTAATCCGACATACTTTTTCATAACTTGTCAACGCTTCATAGTTTGCGGGGATATATCTTCCGTCTGTGCACGAAAAAACAAGTTCGTTTATAAAATTTTTTAACAATGTAGATCCTTTGGCACAGATGATCGCACCGTCAATATTATTCCAGATAAGTGAATTTTTAGAATTATTTTTAAACTCTTCTATTACTGAAACTGCTGTACATGTTTTACCAGTGCCCATTTCATGATATAATAATAATTGACTGTATGGTGTTCTTGAATTGATAAATCGCGTTATTATTTTTTGATGATTGTACATCGTGGCTTCCGCATGACCTGTTTTAGAATATTGCGGTTTATCAAGTGTTTCGGTTTTTGGTAATTTTAAATCTGCAAATTCTTTTTTAGTAACAATAACATCATTAAAATTTTTATCTTCATAAGGATCTAATAAAGGGTCTTTTACAGGATGAATATTGGGATATTTTGCCAAAAACGTATCTATAGATAAATAAGATGATAAATCTTCCATTTTTATATATAACAATCATAATTTGGATTCTGTTTAAATTTAATTAAAATTTTTGGAATTATAGAACATGAAGGAGAGTTTTGTGTCATTATGAAAAATTGGTTGAATATGGGAGTTCTCAAAGATCGTCAAATGTAAAAGAAAAATTAGATGCTTTAGGGTTAGTTGAAGATGAAGAATACCATCTGCGGAATATTCCGCAACTCAGACCATAAAAGTGGTACCAACAGGCGCTTCGCGTTTGATGGTACTTCAGCCAAAAACATATACCGTCTGCGGCGGCAAGGCGCTCCGCGCCTACATGTTACCCCAGAAGCTTTTAAAAAATGCCTCATGAGCCTATAAATTATCCAATGATTATGAATAAATATTCAAAACAGTATTGTTTTGAATAAAAATTGAAATTTTCTCTTAAAAATTATTAAATCTTTAAAACCTCAATAATGTCTACTCAACAAGAATTTATTCAACAATTGGTTCAGCAAGAAACTAAAATGTCTTTAGAAGAATTTTTTAAAGGCATTCATGAAAGATTTTATCCTGCTCAAGATATTTATTTTATGAATTATTTTTTGGAACTAACAAAACATGAAGGTGAGTTTATAGTTCACCATAACAAGTTGGTTGAATATGGAGTAATGAGTTCTAAACAATCGTGGGCTGTTAAAACAAAATTAGATGCGTTAGAGTTGGTTGAAGATGAAGAATACCATCTCCAAGATATCTTGGAGATGGTAAGACCACAAGGTGGTGGCAAAGCAACGAAAGTATATATGTTAACTCCAGAAGCATTCAAAACATGTCTTATGAGATCTAGAAAATATCCTGGACAAACAGTTGATCCAGCTGTTTATTCTAAATATTATTTGCTTTTGGAAAAAACGTACAAACTATATACAGATTATGAAAAAGAGTTGTTAAATAAACAACTTCAACAAAAAGATCAAACAATTGAACAAAAAGATAAAGTAATTGAACAAAACATAAATCTCATTACCAAACAAGCCAAGGAAATAGAAGAACAACACCAATATACTCTAGAACTCAAAGAAGGTCTCCTTGGGAACATACCAGAGCTAGAAAAAACACAGATTATATACATAGCAACTAGTCACAATTACGCCAGAAGAAATTTATTCAAAATAGGTGGAACAGAGCACCAGGACAAACTAGTACCCAGATTGGCCACCTACAACACTGGCCGAGCAGCTGGTGATGATTATTTTTATGTAAACATATATCATGTTAACGATTATCGAGAAATTGAGAGTAGGATGAAAAAATTATTGGGTTCGTTTAGAGATAGAAAGGAAAAAGAAATGTATCGTTTGTGTTACAACAACATTGTTCATGTATTAAATTATATAGTTGAACATTTCAACGACGAAATAGATGAAGTAAACAAAACTTTGGAACAGTTTATCAACAACCTAAATAACAGGGATCCTGCTGTTAATGTAACCCCTCTTATTCTTGCACAAATTTATCAAAGTGGAAATCCTGATGTTGTTTTAGTAGCTAGTAATCATCAAAGCTTGTTGGACAAAATGACAGAGTATGTCGATAAGTTGGATAAAAATGTCAAAATAGTAAAAGCAAAACAGGTGTTTGACACAATAGGATTAAAGGAAGGTCGACGATCCCAGTATATAATATTAGAAAGAATAGTAAATTCACTGCTACCTAATGCCAAAATGGTCAAATTTTAAATATCCAAAACATCACTGTTTTGAATAAAAATTGAAATTTTCTCTTAAAAATTATTAAATCTTTAAAACCTCAATAATGTCTACTCAACAAGAATTTATTCAACAATTGATTCAGCAAGAAACTAAAATGTCTCTTGAAGAATTTTTTAAAGGTATTCATGAAAGATTTTATCCTGCTCAAGATATTTCTTTTATGAATTATTTTTTGGAACTAACAAAACACGAAGGAGAGTTTATTGTTCATCATGAAAAATTGGTTGAATATGGAATAATGACTTCTCAAAGATCGTCAGATGTAAAAGATAGATTAGATAATTTAGGGCTGATCGAAAACGAAGAATACCATCTGCGGAACGTTCCGCAGATGGTAAGACCACAAGGTGGCGGCAAAGCAACGAAAGTTTATATGTTAACTCCGGAAGCATTCAAAACATGTCTTGTGAGAGCTAGAAAATATCCATATCAAACAGTTGATCCAATTGTATATTCTAAATATTATTTACTTTTGGAAAAAACATACAAACTATATACAAATTATCAACTTAAACAAAAAGATCAATTGCTTAAACAAAATCAACAACAACTTCAACAAAAAGATCAAGCAATTGAACAAAAAGATCGCCAACTAGAACATAAAGACCAAACAATTGAACAAAAAACTCATGAACTTGAAGATGAACGCCAATACAGATTAAGTCTTGAAGAAGGGCTTATGGGAAATACGACTCCATTAGAACCTGTCCAAATTATATACATTGCGACTTCTCAAAACTACGCTAAACAAAACAGGTTCAAAATCGGAGGTGTTCTCACGTTGGATCACCTCGAAGGCCGTCTTGCCACTTATAACTCAAGATCAGCCAATGGCGACGATTTCTTTTATGTTGAATGGTTTCAGGTGGTTTGTTATAGGGATGTAGAAAAAAGATTAGAGACGTTGATTGGTCGATTTAGGGATCGGAAAACAAAAGAAATATATATTCTACCATCGAGCGCAAAGCGCTCGATGGCGCCAACGGGGGCAAAGCCCCCGTTGGTACATTATACAAACCTAAAATATATAGTCGAATACATAATAACGCATTACAATGAAGAAACAGATACGGTAAATCAACAACTTGAAAAATTTATTAAGAACTTAAATAGACGAGAGTTAAGGCCTACAATTGTTCAACCTAAACCTTTGAACCGTGTTCAGATTCAAAGAGTTGGACAACCAGACGTTGTGATTACAACCAACACAACAGAGTCTTTAGTAACCCGATTAGAAACGTATATAAATAATTTAAACAGAGACGTTCAGGTTGTCAATGCTAAACAGGTGTTTGATAACTTAGAAATTAAAACAGGGCGAAGACCCTTATATATGGTTTTGAAAGAAACAATAGAAAGATTGTTGCCGAATGCGAGAATGGTTAAGTTTTGAAATATTCATAAATTAAAATATTCATAATTTAATACCCTCAGGCGCGAAGTGCCAGTTTTTAACATATCATTTTAACTCATTTCAATTTTATGTTTGAATTCTTCAAATTCTCCCTGTGTCATTTCTCTGCCATAAATTTTTTGATAAACATCCCGATATATATCGAGTTTTTCATTTAATTTAGACGTGCAAGTGGTAAGGCCCCCTCTTGTTTTTTCCAATAAACCCCCGTGTAATTTATTTAGTTCAATATTTATAAATTCGTGAATTTGTTCACATGACAAAAGATTTTTTTTTGCAACATCTAATTCGATTGGAGGTGTATGAATATATCTCATTTCGTCTTCTTTAGAAGACGAATGATTAAGGGGATGCGCCTCTGCTTTTTGTATCACCGTTGGTGCCACCGCCGAAGGCGGTAGTCGCTTCGCGACCGCCGACGGAGCCAAAGGCTCCGTCGGTAGAGGCGCTGCCTCGCGAACGGCATCTTTTTTAGTATGTAAAGCATCATAATCAACATTAAATTTTAAATTAGATAAAAAAATCAAAAGGATGGTACACGCTCCGATTAAAACGATGAACATAGTGGACATTTTAAACCTATAAAATAAAATATTTTATAGATGGTTGGTTTAATCATATATAAAACATTCCGAGTAAAAAACAAGAAACGCCTCTAAGATCACCACGTAGCGCCTTCGGCGCCGCCAACGGGCGCTTCGCGCCCGTTGGTACCAACAATGGCCGGAGGCCATTGTTGGCGCCCACCCGAAGGGTGGGTAGCATTGTAGATGATGACCACTAAACTCTTTACGTTTGATAGTAGAATTTTCATCATGTAACGTTCCTTATACCAGATACCGGACATCGGATATACAAGTTTAATATAACAGACGGGATCGTTGTTTAAAGCGCGGCGCGCCTGGGATGAAGGCAAAGGGATATCCCGACATATATTTTAAAATTTTTAATAAAAATATGATTTTTTCATTTTGTTTGATTATATCAATTTATATTATTGTCGAACAAAATATACGATCGAACAAGATGTCACCTCGAGGATTTTTTGAAGAAGAGCTTTTTGAAGAAGAGCTTTTTTCTGATGATTCTCATCTTCTAGCGACGCTTCTCATGCAAGGAACGCCATTAGAATTTCTGTTCCCTGTAGAGGATTCTCCAGAAGCAGAGAATTCCACAGAAGCAGAGGGTACCACAGAAGCAGAGGGTACCACAGAAGCAGAAGGGTCTCCAGCAGTAAATGCGCATCTAGATTGCCTCATGTACGCTCGTGAAGGTGAAGGTGGTTGTCCGTGGGATCCTCATCACGAAACAGAGGAGTCTTCAGGGCTCTTTTCGTTTAACGAAGAAATAGGAGAGTTTTCTTTTAGTAATGCTTATGAAAGCGATTCAAACCAGGATGAAGATGAAAGAGAATATGAGAGTGAAGACGAATACATGGATGAAGAACCAGACTCGGGACGAGCCCCATCAGTGTATGATGATATAGCCAGAAACCTACCAGAATATTAGGTTCTTACTTTTTAATTAACATTTTTGCAACATTAATTTTCTAAATTTAAAAATAGAATAAATAAACATTAATTAAACTGTCTTGATTTGTTAAGTATATCCTTAGTTATAATTGTAGTGTTACATTACTAAGTAAATGTTTATATCGATAGAGTATAGTTATTAATTAGATCTATTAAAGATCCCTAAGATTAGCTTAGGAATCACCAGTGTTTGTTGTATCTTGAAGAAGTTGAAATTTAAAGAATCCTTCGAAGGATTATTCATAACAATTATTTGTTATGAATATTTTATTTAAAATTTTATTTTGTATTTTATTTATAAATAATCGTGTATATTTTTTATGATATAATGTTTTCGTCCATATTATTTTTTGAGCATGTTATTTCATAATCAATTAAATGGATATTACTAATTACAATGTAAATCTTCCCACTATTAAAATCACATTTAATATAACCTAAAGAATCTGGAGGAGCTCTTGATGATAAACCTGACATTACATTTATTGTTGGGGGTCTTGAGAATGTTGCTCTAATCCCAGTTGGAACCCGTTTGTATTTTCCTGGCATAATAACATCTTTAATCTTAGAACATCCATCAATTTCATACATGTGTTTAATTTTATCAGTGTTGTTAATTATAACAAAAAAATCTCCCGTTATGTTGTTTTGATCCATAGTCATATTGATTTTTTGCAGGTTAGATGTGATATCATTCGACAATAGTTTGATATTTGTTAAAATTTGTACACGTTTTCCTGGAGCAAGAATCATACCATCAAACGCGAAGCGTTTGATGGCGGCACCGCAGGTGCTACCCACCCCTCGGGTGGGCGCCAACAATGGCCGGAGGCCATTGTTGGTACCAACATGGCCTTCGCGTCTGATGGTGGCACCTTCCATCCCGTCGGCGGGATGGAAGGTGGTCTCGTTCTTAAGATCCACTCGTAAATTGTTTTGGGCTGTTTTCCTTTTTTGAAAAGGGATGTTTAGTTTGGGGGCCAAACTAATTGCCGTGTCTGAAGGACCCTTTGGGGCCTTGTCGTCGAAAGCCTTTCCTGGGCTCTGTCGTCTGCGGCCATAGGCGGAAGGTGGAACGACCACTTCATATACATATTGTTTGTTAGACGGTGAACATGAAATGTCATTATCCATAATAGTTTAAAATATTTTAATGTTTTAAACTAAATAGAATTCATTTTTTGCACTAACTTTTTAAAACGAATAAACACATTATTATGTAAAATTATTTTCGGAAACGTTCGTTTGTCCCGTGAGATTTAAAAAAATAGTTACTTGTCCACGAGCAAAATTTAAACCTTGATTAATAGCCCATATACAATTTGGGAATTTGTGTTTTATATGTTCAATTTCTGCAAACTCTATGGGCGTGTCACTTTCTCCAATAAAATCAGTAAATGTAATTTTAGAAGAAGATGTATTAATATTACATTCAAAAACAACCACATAATAAATTTTGTCAATTTGTTTAAAAGGAATAAGAAGGTCTCGATGCATGAAAATGCATAAAAATAAACGGTTTATATCAGGTTTCGTTTTTAAATATCCAAATCCATATTTTGGTGGAGTGTTTACAACCATTTTTAAGATTCATTCTGTTTCTTCTAAAGGGGGAATAAATTATTTAATCAAATAATTTATATATTATAATCCGACAAAACGTGTGAAACCAGGCGCTTTTAATTCAGAGCGTTGAATCTAAAACATCTGAAAATACTCAGATTTGACACCAAATTGATAAAAGTTGATATTTGAACTTTAAAGAAATAATCAAATTTTAAAAACAATGACGAATAACCCAGATCTTGATTGTTTGAAATGTATTAACTTTAAAAAACTCCATCCGTCGTCAGGTGACCCTCGGCCACAAAGTAAAAAAACATGTGAAACGGCTGCAATGAAAGGGCATTTAAAATGTCTATTTTTTGCTTATAACAATGGAGGTCCGTTATCTGTAAAGGTTATGAAGAGCGCTGCTAAATATGGTCATCTAGATATTGTTAAGTACCTCTATGCCAATCTGTGTCCCACGGACGAAAGCGGGGATGAATGTGCGGCTGCCGCAAAAAATGGTAATTATGAGATTCTTAAATTTTTACATGAAAAAGGATATGTATGGAATTTTAAGGTTCATGTAAAGGCTGTAAAGAACTCTCATTTTAAATGTCTTGAATATGCTTTCAATAAGAAATGTCCTAAGAATTCATCTGACATTTTTTGGGAAGCTGCAAAAAAAGGCAACATGGAAGTTCTTAAATTTCTTTACGAAAATAGGTACCCTATAGATGCCTATGTGATAAACGGAGCGATTCAAAAAAAGTCTGAAAAAGTTATAAAATTTTTACATGAAACGGTTGGTGTTCCATGGAACGACACGGTGTTTTATGATCTTGAAGAATATGGGTGTGATGATGAAGACGAAATTGTCCAATATATTGAAGCACATGGATGTACATACGATGAAATCACTCCGTGCACTATATGTAAACCTCCTGTTATAAAACCTAGATTTTTATAATAGATAAGAATGACAAAAAATTCATTTATTAAAACATATAATAATGTTATATGTTTTGCAAAAGTTGAAAAAAACAACAAAGAAAACGTTATTGTTTTTAAAACTGTCATGAATATTATAATTGAGCGCGTTGAATCTAAAACATCTGAAAATACTCAGATTTGTCACCAAATTGATAACAAAAATGAAATGATTTTATTTATTACAGACATCCACATTAAATTTAAAAACTTAGACGACATTAACGTCCTAGAAAATAAAATTAAATCAATGGATGGTCTTATGTTTATTGTTATAGGAGGAGATATTCTCGACACTCATGAAAGACTGCATACTCAATTATTAAACAGAGCTTATAAATTTATAGAAACATGTTCCAATAAAGCGTTAACGATTGTTTTAGTGGGAAATCATGATTATATCAATAATCAACAATTTTTGACTGATGCTCATTGGATGAACGCTCTTAAAAAATGGAATAATGTAATCATTGTCGATACCGTGATATCTATTTTAAACGAGTTTACAAGCCTCCGTTATCTTTGTGTACCATTTGTTCCTCCGGGGCGTTTTTTAGACGCATTGAAACTATTCCCCGCTTGGCAAAATTATGATATCATCTTCGCACACCAAGAAATTAAAGGTTGTAAAATGGGGATTATAAAATCAATAGAAGGAGATGTATGGGAGGATTCTTATCCTCTTTTGGTTAGTGGACATATACACGATAGGCAGTTCGTAGGAAAAAATGTTTTTTATCCTGGGTCCACATTAAATCATTCATGTAATGATGTTGGAGGAATGTTTATTTTGACATGTTCACAGAGAAAGGATAATTTACATCATTCTCTGGAAAGCAGCTATGATGGATCGCGCCCGATTGAGGAGAGCGGTATATGCGCCCCATCCACCGCACCACCGAAAGCGCTTCGTGCCCTATCATCGCAGGTGGGGAGCCCTTTTCGACAAATGTCAGAAACCCCAATGCTGATGAACAGTACTGAACTTTTTTTCAAGTATAAAAATATTTCGTTTATCTATATTGATTTAGGATTTGTTCCAAAAAAAACAATTTATACGGATATTGATAATATAGAAACTGTTATCCAAAATACTTTTAAAGTTTCTGATGAAGTTGCAAAAAACGGAGGTGCAAATAAAACAACAATCTGTATATCTGGTTCAAAAGAAGATATAGTCGCGTTTCGTAGATCACGTGAATATACGAAACTGTCGAGTCAAACACGGGTTAAATTTAACTGCACCGGTGCCTCAGAAAATGATCAAAAAGGAGAGTCATCTCTAACGATAAAGCCTCGACATGAAGTAATAAACCCCTCACAGCGGGACTCTTTATTTTGGTCATATGCTAATAAAATGGTTGAAAAAGCAGCAGATCCAGAGTTAAAAAAAGATTTTCATAGTGTAAAAACACAATGCCTACATATTTAAATTTAAATGGAAGACATCCGGGGTTCGGTGCGCCACCGGCTTTCTGGGGGGCCCACCGTATAGACAGGGGGATCAATTACGGTGGGCCCCCCTTCGGGGGGAGAAGGGGGGCCCCTTCGGGCCTGATGCAAGACGTCGATGAATTAAAATGCCCAGATGTTTATAAACATATTGAAACATGTATTGTATGTAAACATGCTTTAAAAAACGCCTGTTATACATTAAACCCCGATGAAAGAGAAGGGTTTAAAAACCCAAACAACTCTTCTCGTGTTTTTGGTGAGTCTTCCACCACTTCTATACCCTCCGTCCCCTTAGAGAGCGGGCCTATGGTAATGATAGGAGGATTTCTTATAATTATATTATTGATTATGATCTTATTTACAAAAAATAAAACTTAATCTTCTTGTTACCGCCTTCGGCGGCGCCAACAGGCGCTTCGCGCCTGTTGTTACCAACACGACTCGACCTCCGGCCCTATCGGTAGCGCCTTCGGCGCCGAAGGCGGTAGCCGCTTC
>Ga0209668_10000368_pt1 | contig 18384 bp, 18 predicted proteins | sample FrelakmetPLP11PL_FD_187150 | JGI IMG/M metagenome (GOLD analysis project Ga0209668, IMG submission 187150) | Freshwater lake sediment microbial communities from the University of Notre Dame, USA, for methane emissions studies - PLP11 PL (SPAdes)... | ecosystem: Environmental > Aquatic >... | reverse complement strand
CCCCCGGGGCCCCCGCGCACGGTCGTGGGCCCGGGAGGTGCGCTCTGCGGCTCGTCGCCTGTCCACGCTGTCACATCCAGTACGACGTCACGGCTCACGGGAGCGCGCACTTCGCGTGCTCCTGTGGGACGACTGTCGACGCGGCCGAGGCGCCGGGTCGTGACGCGCAGCCGCGTCGCTGCGGCGCGTGCGGCGCGTCGGTCGACGGCGCCGCGCGCGCCTGCCCGTACTGCCAGGCCGGACTCGTCGCCGATGCGACGCGCCAGCGCCTGATCTGTCCCGAGTGCTTCACCCGCAACGACGAGGTAAACCGCTACTGCACCACCTGCGGCGTCGAGTTCCGGCCGCAGGCGGTGCCCGGCGCGCTGCGCGAGCTGTCGTGCCCCGAGTGCGCCGTGCCCCTGGCGCTGCAGGGGATCGGCGGCGTGCCCGTGCGCGAGTGCGCGCGCTGCGCCGGCCTGTGGGTGCCGGGTGAGCACTTCGACGCGCTGGTGAAGAAGGCGACGGAGGCGGCGCGGGCGACCCCGACGCGCGGCCTCACCGAGGTCGCGCACAAGAGCGCTGGCGTCGGCGGCGGGACCGTCCGTTACCGCGACTGTCCCGAGTGCGCGCAGCCGATGCATCGCAAGAACTTCGGCCGGCGCTCGGGGATCATCGTCGACTGGTGTCGCGAGCACGGGACGTGGCTCGATGCGCAGGAGCTCGAGCGTGTGGCGGCATTCGTGATGTCGGGCGCCCTGGAGCAGGCCGAGCGCGTGCATGCCGAGAGCGCGGTTGCTGAAGCCGCCGCGCAGGCCGCGCGCGCGGCGCGGCCCGAGGATCGCCAGGCGTGGATCCTCGCCCAGACGGCGCTCGCGGGTGGATCGGCGCCGGCACGGGCGGGGGGCAGGGGAAGGATTCCGGATGCAGGCTCGCTGATCGGGGCGTTCCTGCGCGAGATGCTGCGCCGCTAGCGCGGTCGTCGTCGAACTTCACGGAGGAAGGGCATGAGCTGGATCGACAAGATGCGTGGCGAGCTGGTCGACATCGTCGAGTGGCTCGAGGACGACCCGCAGACGCTGGTGTGGCGCTTTCCGCGCTATCACAACCAGATCAAGAACGGGGCGCAGCTCATCGTGCGGCCCGGCCAGACCGCGCTGTTCGTGCACGAGGGGAAGATCGCCGACACGTTCGGCCCGGGCACGCACCGGCTCGAGACGTCGAACCTGCCGCTCCTGTCGACGCTGCAGGGATGGGCGCACGGGTTCGAGAGTCCGTTCAAGGCCGAGGTCTACTTCTTCGCCACGCGCCAGGTCACCGACCTCAAGTGGGGCACGCCGAACCCGGTCATCGTCAACGATCCCGAGCTGGGGCCGCTGCGCGTGCGCGCGTTCGGTTCGTACACGCTCAAGGCGCGCGATCCGCAGCGCATCCTGACCGAGCTCGTGGGGACCGGTCCGTCGTACCAGGCCGAGGAGATCACCGAGCTGCTGCGTTCGATCGTGAGTCACGAGTTCGGCGCCATGGTCGCGCGCGCCGGGATTCGCCTCGCCGACCTGTCGTCGAAGCAGGGCGCGCTGTCGGAGCAGTTGCGCGCGGCGGTGCTCGCCCGCGTCGACAACGAGTACGGGCTCGACATCCCGCAGCTCTTCATCGTCAACATCTCGGTGCCCGAGGAAGTCGAGAAGGCGCTCGACGCGCGCTCGTCGATGGGCGTCGTCGGCAACCTCGCCGCCTACCAGTCCTACCAGGTCGGTCGCTCGACGCCGATCGCCGCGGCGAATCCGGCCGGCGGCGTCGCGGGCGCCGGCGTCGGCCTCGGCATGGGCCTGGCGTACGCGCAGCAGGTGGGAGGCGCGTGGTCGGCGCCGGGCACGGCGCCTGCGCCCGCGGCCACCACGCCGCCGCCGATCCCCGTGCTGTGGCACGTCGCCGCGGGCGGACGCGCGGCCGGGCCGTACACGATGATGCAACTCGCCGAGGAAGCTGCGGCGGGTCGCGTCGCGCCGGCGACGCTGGTATGGACGGCAGGCATGGCGGAGTGGGCACCTGCGTCGATCGTCGCCGATGTCGCGTCGCTGTTCGGCCGCACGCCGCCGCCGCTGCCGCCGGGAGCGTAGCGCGCTCACGTCGGCAATGTGCAGAATGGGCAGAACGCCCCGGCAGGTTCGTCCTGCCGGGGCATTTCATTTCATGATCGATGATCACTCGCGCCGCGCGGCAACGCTGCGGTGCCAGGCTGTCGACGGAGCGAAGCCTCGTGGTCGCTCCATCGGAGGTCGCCAGGTCCATGCACAGACGACTCAAGTCGATCCACGCCCCGCTCGCGCTGTTGATGTTGCTTGGCACGATCGGTTGCGCTTCGCTGAACAAGAAGGAACAGGGCGCGATCATCGGCGCCGTGGTCGGCGGCACCGCCGACGCGATCATCGCTCACCAGATGGACCAGCAGGCGAAGGAGTTCCAGCAGAACATCCCCGGCGCCACCGTCGAGCGGATCGGCGAGGGGATCGCGGTCGTCTTCGATTCGGGCCCCATGTTCGACTTCGATTCGGACGTGATCGGTGGTGCTGCGCGCACGAATCTTGACGCCCTGGCCAGCAGCCTCGACAAGTACGACAACTCGAACCTGCTGATCGTCGGGCACACCGATGGAGTCGGGACTGAGTCGTACAACCAGTCGCTCTCCGAGCGGCGTGCCGCCTCGGCGGCCAGCTACCTCGCGAGCCGCGGGGTGGTCCGCATCCAGACCAAGGGGATGGGCGAGACCGAGCCGGCCGCGACCAACGAGGCCGAGGCGGGTCGACATGTGAACCGGCGGGTCGAGATCGCCATCTACGCGAGCGAGGCAGCACGCGAGGCGGCGCGTCGCCAGGCCGCCGGAGGCCAGCCGACGCCGGACGGACTCGTGCCCGGCCGGCGGCCCTGGCCGGCTCCCTGGTCATGCGGTAATACGTTGTGCTGCAACAGGATCATCCGGGCGAGCCGCTCGCGCCCGGGTGTGCCGGCCCACGGCCGGCCACTCAGCGGGTTGCGGGGGGCAGCGGTGCCGACGGCCCCCTGCAACTCGGCCGTCGGGACGATTTCCTTCCCGCTGCTCCCGTTCCGGGCGCATGATCCAAGTGTCCCCCCGCGCCTTCATCGTCCAAGTTTCCGGTCCCGGATTCACGCGAGCGCACCATGTCGCGCACTTCTTCTCGCCTCCGGATCGAAGTCCTCGCCGCCGCGCTCCTCCTCCTCGTCGGCACGGCGATCCATGCGTCGTCTCCGGCTCACGCCGCGAGTTCCAGTTCGCTGCGCTTCACCGCCGGCTTCCACTGGTTCGACAGCGGTCGCGTCGCCGAGGACATCGTCTCCGCCGATCTCGACGGCGATGGGACGCAGGACCTGATCGTCTGCCATCCATCCGATGATGCCGTGTCCGTGCTGCTGGGCGCGCCCGGCGGGGGTTTCCGCCCGCGCATCGGGTACGACGCCGGACCGGATCCGCGTGCCGCCGCACCGCTCGACGCGGATCTCGACGGCCGCGTCGACGTCGTGGTGTCGAACGGCGCCGCGGGCACGCTCTCGATCCTGCGCGGCCGGGGCGACGGAACGCTGGAGCCGCCCCGCGTGATCGCCGCGATCGCGAACCCCGCCATGGTGCAGGCGCGGGAACTCGATGGCGACGGCGTGCTCGACCTGATGCTGCTGGCCGGCGTGGATCTCGGAACGGTCCTGTTCGTCCGCGGCCATGGCGACGGGACGTTCGATTCCCCGGTCGCGATCCGCGCCGGCGCGGGTCCCGTGCGCATGACCGCCATCGACCTGCCGGGTCGCCGCCGCGGGCTCGCCGTTGCCGCCGCCGATGGCGGGGTCACGATCTTCGCCTCGACGCCGAGCGAGCGCTTCCGCGTCGTCGACGAGGTGCGCCTGCCCGGTGGGGCGACGGCGATGTGCACCACGGACATCGACGGCGACGGGCATGCGGACCTCGTGGTGGTCACCACGGCCGCATCCGCCGCGGAGGACGAGGCGCAGAGCAACGTGCACGTCCTCCGGGGCACGGCGTCCGGCCGCTTCAAGGTCTTCGCCGGTCCCGGCGCCGACTTCATCCCGCAGTGCATCACGGCCGTCGACGTCGACGGCGACGGCTGGAGCGATTTCGTCGCGCCCGATCGTCGCGGAGGCGCCGTGGGCGTGTTCCGCAACGTCGGCGGGGACAGTCTCCATTTCGCGGGAAGGCAATCGTCGCGCCTGGCCGCGCACCGCGTGGCCGTGGGGGACTGGAACTGTGACGGGCGCGTCGATCTCGCCGCGCTCGAACCGGGGGGGCGTGGCGCCGTGCTGATCGCCGGGCAGGGCGACGGTCGCTTCGGGGACGCGGTCGATTCCCCGCCGGTCGACTTCGGGCCGGCCGGGCTCTGGCTCGGTGATCTCGACGGCGACCGCATCGAGGACCTGGCCGCGACAGATGTCTTCACCAATCACCTCACGATCCTGCGCGGCGATGGTGTCGGCGGGTTCGCGGCGCAGAGCGACTCGGGGACCTACGCCACGGGGTTCGCTCCGGAGCGGGTCCTCGGCGCTCGCCTGCGGCACGACGGCCCGGTTGACCTGGTGATCGCGCACTCGACGTACCAGGGATTCCTGTCGTTTGGCCGGAACCGGGGTAACGGGAAGTTCACCTTCGCGCCGGACGACACCGTGCACACCGGCGGGCGTCCGAGCGCGTTCATCCTCGGCGACGTCGACGGGGACAGCCTGCCCGATGCCGTGGTCGGGAACGCCGGGATGAGCACGGTGGTCGTTCTGTGGGACAGCCTGGGCTGGTTCCGCCACCGCACCACGCTCCCCATTGGCGGAGCCCGTCCCGTCGCACTGGCCCTCGACGACCTCGACGGCGACGGTCGGGCTGATCTCGTGGTCGCCACCGATGTCGTGGTCGACACCGAGCACATGCACTCGATCCGCGTCTTCCACGGCGCGGGTGGCTTCAAATTCACTCCGGGCCAGGAGATCCGTCCGGGCCTGCGCCCGCTGTCGATTGCGCTCGCCGACCTCGACGGCGACGGGAACCTCGACCTCGTCACCGGGCAGGGCGCGGATTACCCGAGCAGCGGCCTCGTCGTCGTCTACCGCGGCGACGGGCACGGCGCGTTCGGTCCCTACGATCCGGCGTGGACAACGCGCGTCGGCTGGGAACCCACTCGCCTGCTCGTGCTCGACCTCGACGGCGACGGCGTCCTCGAGATCGTGACCGCGAACCGGGGCTCCTCGACGGTCACGGTGGTCCCGGGCCCGGGTACGCGTGGGTTCGCTTTCGGCAAGTCGCTCAACCTGGGCACGCAGGCCGAAGCCGAGGCACTCGTCGCGGGCGACGTCGATCGCGACGGCCGGCCGGACCTCCTGTCCGCGGGTCGCGCCGCCGAGCAGATCGGCCTGCTGCGCAATCGCACCGGGGATCCCGAAACCTTGCGCCTGGGCGTGACGGTGGACATCGCGCCCGGCACGTGCCCCAACCCCCTCGCTGCGACCGGCGGCGCCGTGCGTGCCGCGCTCATGAGCGGGGGAGCGATCGACCTCGCGGACATCCTTCCGCACACGGTCCGCCTCGAGGGAGTCGCCGCGCTCGAGGCCGAACCCGAACTGCACGACGAAAGCGGACCGGTCGACGTGTGCACGGTCGGTTGCGGCTGCGATGGACGCGTCCCGGACGGCGTGGTCGATGCGGTCTTCACCTTCGACGCGACGGCCTTAGTCGCGGTCCTGGGAACGACACGCGAGGGCGAGTCGCGCGAGCTGCGCTTCACCGCGAACCTGCGCGGCGGCGGGCGAATCGACGCCGTCGATTGCGTGGTGATGGCGACTTCGCAGGCCGGGGGCGCGGCAGCCGCGACACCCGAACAGGGCCTCACCGGGCCCAATCCGCTCTCGCCGGGCGGCCACATCACCTACAGCTACGAGGTTCCCGCCGGTGGGGCAGACGTGCGCATCGGCGTGTTCGATGTCGCCGGGCGCCGCGTGGCAAGCCTGATCCGCAGCTTCGAGCCGGCGGGCGCCGCCTCGGTCGGGTGGACGCCGCGCGACGATGCCGGCCGCACGCTTTCGCCCGGCGTCTACTTCGTGCGCGCCCAGGTGGGCGCGACGCGCTCGGCGGCGCGGATCGTACTCGTTCCCTGAGTCCTAGAACACCGCGATCGCACGGATCGGATCGACGAAGAACGTCCAGCCCTCGCGCTCCAGGTCGTCGACTCCTGAGGGCTGGGGAACCGTTGCGTGGTCGTAGCGCAGCCCCGCGGTCCCCGCCAGCGTGAACCCCAGGCCCCAGCCGGTGGTCGTGCCGTCGACGTGAGCATCCGCGTCTGTGTAGTGTCCGCGGCGCCACCAGAAGATGTTTCCGAGAGCGAGCTCGACGCCCGACTTGTCGACGTCGTACTCGGGGTTCGTCGTGCCGGGCGTCCGATTGGTCTGGTTCTCGGACGTGAGGCCGAGGGAGACGAGCGGCATCAGGCTCCTCGCCAGCAGCCCGAGCCCGTCCTGCTCGAGCGCGCGGTCGAGCGCCGACGGGTGGAGCGCGATGCGCGCCGCCAGTCCCTGCCGCGACTCCTCGGTCATCGGGTCGGTGCGGTCGTCGACCACGAACGTCAGCGTGGGCGAGTCGACGTTCTTCGTCGAGGCGCCGTACGCAAGGTCGAAACGCAGGCGCAGCGAACGCGCCGCATCGGCCGTGCCGGCATCGCCCGCGCGTGGGGTGATGGTGTCCCACGGCGTCACCCGCACGAGCCAGCCGCGGTCCTCGGACGAGCCCTCGGCGCTGCCCAGGCCGAGGAAACCCGGGCTCAGCGCCACCGTGACGTCCTTCTTGGTCATGCCCAGCGCGAGATCAAAGTAGCGCGTGATCGTTGGCACCTTGCCCGACGTGGCGAGGGCGATTGCCTCCGTGGCCTGGCCCACGCTCAGACCGATCCCCCAGCTGTCGACCTCCTCGTACGAATGGAAGGATCCGAGCGGGTTTCCACTCTCGTCGGTCGCATCGGAGATGCCGTAGTCGAGGCGGATCGATCCGAGGTCTCCCGGCTGGCCGGCGAAGGCGAAGCCCAGACCGAATCCCCCCAGGGTCGTCTGCTTGGTCGTGAAGTAGACATCGTCCGCCAGGTCGGGAACCAGTTGCGTCTCGCCCCACGCGTAGCGGACGCCCCGGTGGTAGCCGAGGAGCGCGGGGTTCGACCAGGAGTCGGGATCATCACCCCAAAACACGGCCGCGCCGGCCTGGCCCATACCCGCGATGCGGATCGAGGGGTCGAGCTGGGTTGAGATGGCGACGCCCTGGGCGCGGGCATCGCCGGGCGGGAGGGCGAGGGCGATGCAGGCCGCGGACGCAGCGAGCACGATGCGAACGGGATGGAGCGTGGACATGGCGAGCCTCCGAGGTTCGGACGAGCGTATGCCCGGGGGCGGGGCGTGACAAGGGCCAGGCCCGCGCCGTAGCATGCGGGCGCGCAGCGCGGCGATTGCCGTCCGCCCCGACCCCCGACCCGGAGCCCACTCGTGACCCCCGTGCTCTTCACCAACGCCCGCATCTTCGACGGAGTCAACGCCGAGTGCGCCGAGGGCATGTCGGTCCTCGTCGCCGACGGCCGCATCCAGGAGGTCTCCGCGCGCCCGATCCCCGCCGCCGGCGCACGCGTGATCGACGTCGCCGGCCGCACGCTCATGCCTGGGATGATCGACGCGCACGTCCACGCCTACGCCAGCGACGTGTCCGTGCAGCGGATCGAGGCGCACGGCGCGGCGTACCGCGCCGCGCACGGCGTGCGCATGCTCGTCCACGCACTCGACTGCGGCTTCACCACGGTGCGCGACGTGGGCGGCGGCGATCACTCGCTGTCGCGCGCGATCGCCGACGGGCTGGTGCGCGCCCCGCGCTACTTCTACGCCGGCAAGATCCTGTCGATGACCGGCGGCCATGGCGACATGCGGCTCCTCGAACAGAGGCCGCATGACGACGGGGGTTGCGCCTGCGGCGAGGTGAACTCGTTCGCCCGCATGGCCGACGGCGTCGACGCCTGCATCCGCGGCGCCCGCGAGGAGCTGCGCCAGGGCGCGCACTGCATCAAGATCATGGGCTCCGGCGGCGTCGCCTCGCCGACCGACCCGATCTGGATGAACCAGTATCGCGAGGACGAGATCCGGGCCATCGTGGGCGAGGCGGCCGAGCGCCGCAGTTACGTGACCGCGCACTGCCACCCGGCGAGCGCGGTCCGTCGCTGCGTCGAGTACGGCGTGCGCTCGATCGAGCACGGCACGCTCATCGACGACGAGACGGCGCGCTTCGTTGCGGCGAAGGGTGCGTACATCGTGCCCACGATGGCGACGATCTTCGCCCTCATCGAGCTGGGCAAGACGCTGGGCTTCCCGGCCGAGAGCCAGGAGAAGATGAAGGTCGCCCACGAGGGCGCGCTGGCGGGCATGGAGCGGATGCGGCAGGCGAAGGTGAAGGTCGGCTTCGGCACCGACCTCCTCGGCGTGACTTACGTGCGCGAGTGCACCGAGTTCACGCTGCGCCGCGACGTATTCTCGCCGCTCGAGATCCTGCGCCAGTGCACGTCGGTCAACGCCGAGATGATGCAGATGGCCGGGCAGGTCGGCTGCGTCGCGCCGGGCGCCCACGCGGACCTGCTGGTCGTCGATGGCGATCCGCTGGCGGACATCGGCGTGATGGCAGCCGACGGGCGGAACGTGCGCGTCATCGTGCGCGCCGGGGAGCTGGTGAAGAACGAGGAGGGCTGATGGCCACGTACATGGTGATCGAGCACTTCCGCGGCGGCAATGCGAAGCCCGTCTACGAACGGTTCCGCGAGCACGGCCGCATGGCTCCCGATGGCCTGGTCTATCTCGCGAGCTGGGTCGACGAGGGACTCACGCGGTGCTGGCAGGTGATGGAGACGGACGATCCCATCCTGCTCGAGGACTGGATGACGCAGTGGCGGGACCTGGTCGACTTCGAGGTGTACCCGGTGCTCGGCTCGGCCGAGGCCGCCGAGCGGGTGTTGCCGACGAACTGAAGTGAGCAGCCCGCTGCGCGCGCACCGCGGCCAGCGACCTGTTGACGCGAGGCGCGGTCCTGTCCAAGGTACGCAGCATGAACCGGCTCCTGCTTCTCCTGGCATTCCTCTGCATTCCCGCGGTCGCGACCGCCGACACCGCGGGCCGCGTCGAGGCCTTCGCCTACCTGCTGCAGGAAGACGGCTTCGTGCTGCCGATCGCGACCCTGGATCGCGAATCCCTGCACCTCGAGGCGCGCTACCAGTACGAGGACCGCGAGACCGTCTCGGCGTGGGCGGGCTGGAGCTTCGCGACCGGAACGGACCTTGAACTCACGGTCGTGCCCATGGTGGGCATCGTGGCCGGGCAGACGCAGGGCTGGGCGCCGGGACTCGAGGCGAGCCTGGCGTGGAAGAGCTTCGAGCTCTACAGCGAGAACGAATACGTCTTCGACGCCGAGGGCGCCGAGGGCGACTACTTCTACGACTGGTCGCAGCTCAGCTGGGACGCGAAGTCGTGGCTGACGCTCGGGCTGTCGGTGCAGCGCACGCGGGTGTACGCCAGCGAACTCGCGATCGAGCGCGGCCTCTTCGCCGCGGCGCGGCGCGGCCCCGCCGAGCTCTCGGTCTTCGGCTTCAACCTCGATGGCGAGGAACCGTTCGCGATCGTGGCGCTGGGCGTGGATCTCTGATGTCACGCGCCGCCCGTGGAGGCACGATCCTGGCGGTGTGCCTCACCGCGCTGACGCTGTCCCCGGCGTGCGTGGCCGCGCAGGAACTCGAGCCGCGCGCCTTCTCGGCTTTGCCGGTCGGCGCCAACTTCGCCGGCGCCGCGTACTCGTATTCATGGGGCAGGGTCCTGTTCGACCCGACGGTGCCCATCACCGACGCCGAGGGAAAGCTGAACGCGGCCACCCTGGCCTACGGGCGCACGTTCGCCATCGGCGGGGTCCAGGCGCTGGCCACCGGCAGCCTGCCGTACGTGTGGGGCTCGTTCAGCGGCAAGCTCGGGGAAGTGGACAGCACCATCACGCGCTGCGGCGTGGGCGACCTGCGCGCGAAACTCTCGGTGAACCTGTTCGGCAGTCCCGCGCTCACTCCGCAGGCTTTCGCCCGCACGCCGGCGCGCCCGGTCGTCGCGGGGGCCAGCCTCACGATCGCCGCCCCGACCGGCCAGTACTACCCCGAGAAGCTGATCAACGTCGGCACGCATCGCTGGGCCTTCAAGCCCGAGGCCGGGATCTCGTGGAACTGGCGTCGGAAGTGGTATGCGGAAATCTACGGTGGGGTGTGGTTCTTCACCGCGAACACGTCGTTCTACCCCGGCGCGTCACGGCGTGAGCAGGATCCGGTCCTGAGCCTGCAGGGGCACGTGAGCTACACATTCGCGCGGCGCAGCTGGATCGCGCTCGATGGCACGCGGTACGCGGGCGGGGATACCCGCGTCGACGACGGTCCGCCGTCGGCCCGCCTGGACAATTCGCGAGTCGGGGCCGTGGTGGCGATCGGGATCACCGATCGCCAGTCGATCAAGGCCGGTTACAATTTCGGCGCATCGACCCGCGTGGGGCAGAGCTTCAGGACGGTGACGGCCGCCTACCAGGTGCTCTGGTTCTGAGGACTCACGGGCCCACCACCGGGGTCCACGTCGCGTCCGGGTTGTAGGTGTCCATCTTCTGGAACACTTCGAGCGTCGTCGGCCCGAGGTCCTTCTGGTAGACCACGCCGTCGTAGCTGACGATGAAGGTCATCACGCCGGTGACCGCGTAGTCCGTCGGCGCGGCGACCAGGGCGAAGCCACCGATCATCATGCCCTGCACGACGAAGTCCAGCTCGCCCAGCGGCGCGGCCGGGCCCTGCTTCTTCAGCACCTTGAAGTAGTAGCCATTGTAGGGGCTCGCCTTGTCCGCCGAGTAGCCCTCGGCGATCGCCCGTGCGATCCCCTCGGCCACCGGCCCCTGCCAGGTTCCATCCGCGGCGCGCCATGTCAGCCCGTCCTGCTTGCCGGGCGTGCTGATGATGTGCTGCGCGTACTGGTTCACCACCGCGCCGTCGTGCTTCTCCGCGGCGTACTCCTGCTGCGCCTCGACGTATCCGAGGCACATCTCGATGGCGTTCAGCTCATTCTCACCGATGCGACGGTAGAGGATCTCCTGCCGGCCGGCCGCGGAGTCGAAGCGCCACTTGCCGTCAGCCTCGACGAGGGGAATCGGCGCGGGCCAATCCTCCGGGCCCAGGATCACGGAGGCGAGCTTCGGATTCGCGGCATCGCGGACGATCCGGGTCTGCTTGCGGGCCATCGCGGCGAACTCGGCGGCCTTGTTCCTGTCCATCACCGAGTCTCCGCTGGTCACGAGGTCCACGCCGTCCGGGCCGAGGATCGCCTGCAAGGCCGGCACGTCGAAACGCTCGGCGGCGAGGATCAGGGCCTCGGCCGCCTTCTCGGGCGTGGCGAATGTCTTCTGGACGACGGCGGGAGCCGACGCGGCCGTCGCAGCGGGCTGCGCCGCCCGCGCGACGACCGGCGACAGCAGGAACCCGCAGGCAAACGCCAGGCAGAGTCCGCGTCTGAAGTTCATGGCGCTCATCTCCGACCTCCGCCGCCCCTGGAGCCACCACCGCCGCCTCGTGAGCCCATGCTGGAGGAGCCCCGCGAGCTGCTGCTGCGGGCGCTGCTGCCGCTGTAGCCGCTGGAACCGCCGCTGAAGCCACCGCTGGATCTCGATCCGCTGCTGCTCGGGACGTTGCGGCTGCCGACCTGACTGCTGCCGCCGGTGCCGCCGCGATTCGCGGTGCTCGCACTGGCGCCACCGGTGCCGCCGCGATTCGCGGTGCTCGCACTGGCGCCACCGGCGCCGCCGCGATTCGCGGTGCTCGCACTGGCTCCTCCGGCGCCTCCGCGGTTCGCGGTGTTTGCACTGGCGCCGCCGGCCCCCGATGCCCCGCGCGACGCCCCGCCGTACTTGTTCTGCGTGGCCGAGTTTCCGTAGGGCGTCCCGCCGCGGTGCTGCGGATTGTGCGACCAGTTGCCGCCGCCGTTGTGGTTGATCTGGTTGTAGTTGTTGTTCACGTTGATATAGACGTTGTTTCCGCCCCAACCACAATGGCAGCAGGAGCCGCCCCAGTAGGCGGCGCCCATCGCGACGCCGAAGCTGAACGCCACGAACGCGGCGCCCGGAGGCGGAGGCGGCGGGTAGTAGATCGGCGGGTACGGATAGTAGGGGTATCCGTAGACGACCGTGGGACTGTAGGACGGCACGTAGATGACTTCGGGGTTCGCGGACTCCACGATGATCACCGTCTTCTCCTCGACGACCTTCGTCTCGACCTTCTGCTGTTCGTTGGACTCGAGGGCGCCCTTGTCCTTGGCCTTCTGGCGCATGCGCTGGATGGCGTCCATGACGTCCGCCTGCTGGGCGAGGAAGGCGTTCCCGAGGTCCGTGGTCCACTGCACGTCGTCGGCCAGCCGCTTGACCACGTCGGGAACCGCAGCCATCGTCTGGACACTCGAGTCCCATGGTTGCTTGGCGATCGAATCGGCCAGTGCCTTGTCCTTGAGACTCGGGTGCTTTGCCATCCACTGCTGGAGCTGGACGAGCTCGAGCGGATAGGTCGATGCGACGAGCACCTGGGCCAGCAGCTCGTCGGGGTAGAGCGCGATCGGCGCGACGAGCGACTCGAGCTGCTCGGGGGGAATCTTCTCCGCGGCCTTCGCCGTCGTGTCGGCGGGGGCGGGGGAGGCGGGCGCAGTCGGCGCGGGCGTCGACGGCGCAGCGGCCTGCGCGAGGATCACGCCTTCAAAGGGCACGAGCAGGGCGGCGCAGCAGAGCGCCAGCAGGTTGCGGCAGATCCGGTTCAATGAACGAGATGCGGCGGTCTTTGTCTCCACGGCAAAGGGCTCCCTTGTTGCGTCGAGGTCACGCGGGAACGTCGCGCATGCAGCACCAGCCCAGCATACGGTGCGCGAACCGGCGACGCAATCGGCGGCAGAGCTACAACCCGAAGCGGATCCACAGCTGCGGATTGACGTCGTCCGCCCCGTCCATGGAGGACAGGGGGATTACCGCGGTGCCGCCGACCATCAGGCGCACGCTGTGGAGGCGGAAGAACTCGACGCCAGCATCCACCTTGGCGCCCAGCCTGCCTTCTCCGTCGCCACCCGATCCCGTTGGCCACACGACTCCGAGTCCGCCCCCGGCATAGAACGACGTCTGCCCCTCCATGGGGACCCACGCGCCCTCCAGTCCGAAGAAGGCGGGATCGTCCTCGGCCCCCTGGAACAGGGCGCCGAGCCGCCAGGTCTGCGACTCGTAGCTCCAGCCCAACGAGCCCCCGAGCGGTTCGACGCACAGGCCGAGGATCAACATTCCCTCGCCCGGCTTCTTGTTGAACGGTTTGGCTTCCTGCTCGGTCACGGTGGCGATGCCCGCCGTCTGCTCCGGCGGGACCCGCTCGAGCACGGAGCGCACGAGCCGGGGGACGACCGTGTCGGCCTCCTCGATGCTCGCCGCCATGAGCGTGGACGCGAACAGGGTGGAGTCCGGGGCCTTCACCTCCTCCAGCGAGATCATCACCTTCTCGCCCAGCCGGCCGAGCCGCAGGACGAACAGGCGTTCCGCGCCGAGCGCGGCGACGCCCTGCAGGACTTCATCCGACAGGGGCACGGTCGCGTGGTAGCGCGGATCGTCCGTCACGGCGATGCCGCGGACGCGGAGTTCGGTGGAGGCGATCGTGCGCACCGTCTGCACGGTGGACGCGTCGTAGCCTCCGTCCTCCGCCACGAGGACCACCGCGGCGGCGTGGGCTGCGCCCGTGATCGTCATCCAGGACACGAGCAGGACCAGGAGCACTTGCATGAACTGGCGGATCGGCACCTCCCCCGGGGGGCGGCTCACTGCGATTGCAGCGCCACGTCCGCGCCGTACCAGATCGCGTCCGGATCGATGCGGATCGTGTTCATCTTCGTGGACACCAGGATCGTCCGATCTCCCACCTGCACGGAATCCGTGACGCCGCCGGGCAGCATGAACGGCCTGATCTTGTTGATCGGCAGCTTCACGTTGAAGCCCTTCTCCTCCACGATGCCTGCCAGGAGCGTGGGGACGTCCACCTTGTCGAGCACCCAGCCGCACACGCCGTGCTTCTCGGCGAGCAGGCTGTCGATGGCGGCCCACGACGCCTTCGTCGGCTCCACCTTGATCCTCACCCGGGTCTCCGGGAACACCGGCGAGCAGACGACCTTGTTCTCTGTGATTGCGAGCTTCAGGCGGCCCGCCACGACGTACCGGGCGGGAATCACGTCCGCCGTCAGCGTCCTGGTCACGTCCATGTCGCCGCAGGTGAGGTCCGCGACGTTCTTGCCGTTCCACAGGAAATGGACCGTGGCCTTGCCGTGTCCCTCCCTGACCTTGACCGGCAGCGACATGGAGACGATGTTGTTTCCGAAGTCGACCTTCGGCTGCCCCGGTTCCAGGTGTGCGATCACTTCGTGGATGTCGACGTCGACCACGAACTCACCGATGGTGATGATCTTCTTCACCTTCTTCGCGACGTGCGCCTTGATGCCGCCCAGGTTCAGCGTCGCGTTGTCGGCCACGTCGGCGAAGACCCGCTCGATCACGTTGCGCAGGAACGACGTCGGGATGCTGATCACGACATCGCCCTTGGGGAGCTGCTGGATGCGTGGGTCGGCGGCCACGAGCTCCGCCGCGCGGCTGCGCAGCGAGTCCTGCTCCGCCTGCAGCGCCGCGATCTCGGCGTTCCACGCCTGCACCTCGGCGGGCGAGGGCCGGCGGGCGCATCCCCAGCCGCCGGCGAGGGCCACGGCGAGAATCAGGGCCACGAGCATGCGCGGGAGGCTCACGATCCACCTCCGGCCTTCGGCTGCGGCTTGCGCGGCTTCTTCTTCACGGAGACGCCCAGTCCCTCTTCGGCGCCCGTCACCTTCCCGACCCTGGCGTCGAGGGTGACCCACAGCTTGCCCCCCGCGGCGAGGATCCGGTCGACGGACATGTCGAGCGGAACCACGAGGGAATCCAGCGCGATCGGGCCTTCCTCGAAGGCCGGGACACGGATGTTCTGCGCCAGTGCCACGGGGATGTGAAACGTGGGCAGGGCATCCTGCAGCGCCTGGTGTCCCTTCTCCGCGAGGAACTTCTTGCCGCCGGCGCCGAGGACCCTGTCGAGGAGACCGGCCTCCCGAAGTTCGATCCGGTCGATCGCGATGTTCACGTTAAGCTGACGGGAGGTGGAGTCGACCGCGATGCCGCCGAGACCGCCGTAGATGCGGACTCTCGTCTTGCGCTCGGGGGTCTGCGGACGGTGGATGTCGCCCTCGAGGATGATGAGGCCGAACTTGTCGCGCAGGCTGATCGTCGCCGAGTCGAGGTGAACGATGAACCGCTTCCCGAGGGGGCGCTCCATGGGGAGCTGGTAGCGGAACACCTCCCCGATGACCTTCTCATCGAGGCCGATGAGGAAGCGGTCAGTCGGCACCAGCGAGCCCTGCTCGGCCTCGGCGATGAGTTCGCGCGTGCCCTGGTTCTGGCGCTGCATGTACGCCCGCCTGGCCAGGAACTCCGTCTCCTGGTCGGAAGCAGTACAGCCGGCGAGCACTCCTGCAGCCAGCAGGACAGCGAGTGCAGGCCAGCGACCAGGTTCCATGCGGACTCCCTCCATGCGGTCACTGGAGAAGCGCCCCCAGCCGCGTCCCGCCTAACATAACTCCGGCCGCACGGCCTCGAAACGGGATTCATGGCCCGTCGCCGGGCGCGGGGAGCGTGCGGTCGCGGATGACGCGCTGTCCACCGGGCGTTACACTGCCCCGGCTGCGCGGCAGGGGCCGGCACCTGCGGCGAGGCCGGCGGATCGGACGTGGAAGGCCACGCACGACATGTGGAACACGGATTCCAGGGAAGGGAGTCGACATGGCCGATCGCACAGCCGGAACGTCGCCGCAGCTGTACGCCCGGATCGGCGGGCTCCTGTACCTGATCATCATCGTCGCCGGGGTCCTCGGCGAGCTGTTCGTCCGCTCGACGCTGGTCGTCTCGGGCGACGCGGCTGCGACCGCCACGAAGATCATGGCGGCGGAGTCGCTGTGGCGCATCGGCATCGCCGGCGACCTGGTCATGCACGTGTGCGACATCCCCCTGATGCTGGTGTTCTACGTGCTGCTGAGCCCGGTGAGCCGGCCGCTCGCCGGCCTCGCGCTCCTGTTCAACCTGGTGCAGACCGCCGTCCTGGTCGCCAACAAGCTGAGCCTGCTGAACGTGCTGTTCCTGCTGGGGAGCGCGGACTACCTGAAGGCGTTCGAGCCGCAGCAGTTGCACGCGCTGGCGTACGTCTCGATCCGGTCGCACGGCTACGGCTTCAGCGTCGGCCTCGTCTTCTTCGCGTTCACGTGCCTGCTGCTCGGGCACCTGATCCGCCGCTCGGGATACCTGCCCGGGATCCTGGGCGTCCTCATGCAGATCGCCGGCGTGTGCTACCTGACGAACAGCTTCGCGCTGCTGCTGGCGCCGAAGGTCGCGGGGGCGCTGTTCCCCTGGATCATGCTGCCGTGCCTCGCGGGGGAGTTGTCGCTTGCCCTGTGGCTGCTGGTGAAGGGCGTGAACCTGGTGAAGTGGGAGGCGCGGGTGGGCGTGCGGAGCGCGGCCGCCGCCGGCGCGGGAGAAAGGGGCTAAACTACCGCCATGACCAAACCAACCGAGCTTCCAGCCGCAGAAGCGCTGTTGCTCCAGTCGCTCGTCACGCCGACCGCGCAGGGGATCGCGAGCCGCGTGCTCGCCCGCACCGCGGGGGCCAACATCACGCTCTTCGCCTTCGACGCCGGGCAGGGGCTCACCGAGCACTCGACGCCGTTCGATGCCCTCGTCATGGTGCTGGAGGGCGCGCTCACGCTCACGATCGGGGGGACGCCCGTTCGCGGCACTCCCGGAACCATCGTGCGCATGCCCGCCGGCGTGCCACACGCGGTCGATGCCCCCGAGCCGGCACGCATGCTGCTCATCATGCTGATGGAGCGAAAGGACGCGTGATGGGCGGGCCGCTCGTTCCTCTCGCCACCGCCAGCGGGCCGATGGCTGCGTACCTTGGACGGAAGAGTCCATGAAGACGGTGTTGCTGGTCGGGCTGGGCGGGTTCCTGGGCTCGATCCTGCGCTATGGGGCCGGCGGCATGGTCGGTCGCCTCAAGGCGGGCTGGACCTTCCCGCTCGAGACGCTCGTCATCAATGCGGCGGGATGCCTGGTGCTCGGTTTCCTGGCCGGCATCAGTGAGGCGCGGGGTGTGTTCTCGGGATCGACCCGCGCCTTCCTCTTCATCGGGCTGCTCGGCGGCTTCACGACGTTCTCGACATTCGGCTACGAGACCTTCCAGCTCATGCGCGACGGCCAATGGCCGGCCGCACTTCTCTCGACCAGCCTGCAGGTTGCCCTCGGCATCGGCGGCGTGTGGGCCGGCCATGTCCTGGCACGAGCAGCGGGGTGAGGTGGACCATGACCATTCCCGAGGATGGATACCTGCTGCGGATCTTCATCGGCGAGAGCGACAAGCACGACGGCAAGCCCCTCTACGAGTGGCTCGTCCTCAAGGCGCGCGAAGCCGGTCTCGCCGGCGCGACGGTGCTGCGCGGCATCGAGGGCTTCGGGGCCCACAGCCGCCTGCACACGGCGAAGATCCTCCGGCTCTCGGCAGACCTGCCCATCGTGGTCGAGATCGTGGACGGCCTCGACAGGATCGAGGCCTTCATGCCCCTGGTGGACGAGTCGATCAGCGAGGGCCTGGCAACACTCGAACGCGTGGAGGTCCGCTTCTATCGCAGCGGGAAGTCCCCGGCCCGTCCGGCGGCATCCGGCGATGGAGCGCAAGAAGGAGAGGCAAGACCGTGACGAAGATCGCGAGCATCAGGGCGCGTGAGATCCTCGACTCGCGGGGCAACCCGACGGTCGAGGTCGACCAGATCGGCACGGTGAGCGAGACGCTCGAAGCGATGGCGACCGCGCGCGCCGCGAACTACACGCTGGTGATCAGCCACCGTTCGGGGGAGACCCCGGACGACTTCAGCGCTTACAAGCAGGCGGGTGGCTTCCGCTCCGCCTGAGATGACACGAGCGGTGACAACCGCTTCGGTACCGAAAGGAGCAAGGCATGGAGCTTGGTGCGTTCTCGATCAGCCTGGCCGTGAAGGACATCGAGGCTTCGAGGAGCTTCTACGAGAAGTTCGGCTTCAAGCCCTTCGGCGGGAACGCCGCGCAGGGCTGGCTGATCCTGAAGAACGGCGAGCACATCATCGGGCTGTTCCATGGCATGTTCGAGAAGAACATCCTCACCTTCAATCCCGGCTGGGACAGCAACACGCAGAAGCTCGCCGCGTTCA
>Ga0209668_10000367_pt1 | contig 18387 bp, 12 predicted proteins | sample FrelakmetPLP11PL_FD_187150 | JGI IMG/M metagenome (GOLD analysis project Ga0209668, IMG submission 187150) | Freshwater lake sediment microbial communities from the University of Notre Dame, USA, for methane emissions studies - PLP11 PL (SPAdes)... | ecosystem: Environmental > Aquatic >... | reverse complement strand
GTCTTGAGCGTGTTGAGACCCCTGAAGACGCCAAATATCGTCCCCAGTGAATATGGAACTATCTGACCAAGCGTCAGCAATATCATCAGTTTGTAGAGGTCCACAAAATCAGGCCCAAGCCACAAGGTCAGGAGCGGCTTAGAGAAGCCACTAATCAGACAGATTGGCAGACCCAGTATCAGGCCGAGCATCTTGGTCAAGCGGAATAAGCTGCTCTTAAGCCCCGCATGGTCCTCCTTCGCCAGCAACTCCATCACCATCGGGTCGAATGACCGCGTGACCAAGCCTGCGATCATTCTTATCATGATTGCCCACTGAACTATCGGGCCATATCTTCCTGTGGCAGTTGACCCCATCATAATATTGATTACTATCAGGTCTGAATTCAGATATAACATCGCCCCAAACTGATTGATTAGAACCCCGGTTCCCATTGCCGTCATCTCGCGGAACGCCTTGAATTCGAATTTCCGCGGGCTTATCTCGATTTCCGGCATGAGCACATAGGCCGCCACAATGGTCAGCAACAGCGTACACAAGGATGCTGCAGCAAGGCCCCAGCCGACAACTGCCAGCGAAGCCGATACATATGTGAATCCCAGCACGACGACAGCAACCTGAACGATTCGCGAAACCACCGAGAAGCTGTCCATTATGAAGAATCTGTGCTGGATGAAGAACGGGACCCCGAACGTGCTGTTTATGGCAGCCAGCATGCTGGAAACGACAACCATAAGGAATAACCACCTGGCCTGACTCTCAAATCCCGCAGGCACATTGAAAACCTTGTCCAGAAAAGGCGAGAAGGCCGCAGACAAGAGGAAAGCCGCTGCCGAGATCCCCAGCAACCCCCAAAACGAGGTTGCCATGTAGACCATTGCCTGTTTCATATCACCCTTGTAGTAGCTTATCGAGACAAACCTCCCGACCGCAGAGGTAAGGAGCGTTGTGATAAGGCCCAGGTATGTCATGAATGAAAGGAACAGGGGAACAAGACCGTAGACCTTTATACCTAAATGGCGGATGAGATATGGAGTCATCCACAGTGAGACAGCAGAAGTGGCGACAAGTACCACCGCATTGGACGCGATGTTGAGAAATGCATTATCAACAGCATTCTTCATGCGGCTTAATCCCTTTTTCGGTCAGTTGGAATCTGACTGATAAAATCTCTTAATCTGTGGACATCAAGAGGCTGCGTTAAAAAATTCAAGTGTTTAAGACAATATTCTTTCGTCAACATAGAGTAATCTATGTTAAGCAGTTCATTGATGATTTCCTCGGAAAATCGATATCTGATAATTCTGGCCGGGTTACCAGCAACTATGGAATAAGGTGGTACATCTTTAGCAATGAGACTCCTGGCGGCTATAACTGCTCCCTGACCAATTTTCACACCAGATAAGATCCAGGCATCAAAACCAAACCAGACATCAGACCCGACAATAATTGGTCCCTTTGAATAACCTTCCCCTCTTGTACCTCCCTGAAAAAATGTTTTCACAGGAAACGTTGTAGGTCTCTCCATAAAATGGTTACCGGCGAGAAAAAAATTGACATCACTTGCGATAGAAACAAAATGACCTATCTCCAGCCGCTCATTTTCATAATAAGAATCTCTGACATAAAGATTACCATACGTATAATTTCCCACAGACAACTTCTTCACATCGAAGATGCAACGCGCAATTGTACGATTATGTGGATTCAGTTTCCTCCATTTTTTTTGAAATCTTGATAGTTCAAATCGACTCATTAAACCAGTAATCATTTTTTATCACCGTACTTACATCAATTGACTCAATTTAACAGATATATGATCAATTAATTCTTTCTTGTAATTTTCGAGGTCTTGCAGTCTTTGCAGCATTTGGGCGTTGATTTTATCAAGGCAACTTAGAATATCTTTTAGCCCGGCAAGTGTCTTTTCGCTGTTATCTTCTGTAAGTTCCGAACGATACGGATAATCCAGCTTTTCAACAAAAAGACCTTTAAATTTTCTGCTGTAGGCAAGAGGAAAAACAGGCACGCCGCTGGAATAGGCGGCGATACAGCAGTGCATTCTTGATCCAATTAACAAATCAAGGCCTGAAATATAAGATTTGGCTTCTATCGGGCTGTAGAAGAATGGCCCAACCTTGCACCTCGGGAATTCTTTCTGCAGAAGTTTGCACACATAGTAATCATCACCCGTGTTGCCGGCATTGGGGCCGCTGATGTCATGGCCGATCAGTTCAACCGACACGCCGTCAAGCGACAGCAGGCTTTTCACAATAGCTCGTATGACGGCTGGATAGTCGTCTTTAAGGCCAAATTGATTATTTCCGGTATAGCCGCCTCTCCAGAGAAGTCCGGAGGGATTCAGCCCAACGACAAGTCCTTTTTTGCCTGCGATTTGCCGTTTCTGGTAGGGCATAAACATGGCAACATCAATCGTTTCGAATACATCAATATCCGGCGCCAGTTCCCGGGCACATTGAACACTGAGTGGATCTCGGGCAAAGACGGCGGCGGCTTTTATGAGTATTTCGCGGGCCTGGCTTCTAACCTTTTCCGACGTGAACGGCCCTATGGTTTGCGGCAGCAATATCAACGGCTTACCCCTTTTTAGGGCATAATTAAAATGATATAAAACAGATTCAAAACGAGCCTGACCATAGATATCACTGAAACTGTCCCCCCCTGCGTTATCGACAAAAAGGTCCGTTTCAGCAAGCGCCTCCGCATAGCTTTTGACCGGCCGATAGTTCCGGTAATAAGCACAACGAAGCAGACCCTTGACGCCAAGGTCAGGCAATTGATCGACAAAATGGATGTGATGCGATTCCAGCTCCGGGGGGATGACTCCGCTCGAAGGATTGCCCACGAGACAAAACTCAAACGCAGCACCCATTTTTCGGGCTGCCTCAGACAAGACCCCCACAGAGCCATAGGTCAAGGCATTGCATCCCATATTGTTAGAAAAAATGGAACCGGACAATAAGGCCAATTTATAGCATTTCTTCATCTTGCCGCTCCGAAGAATATGAGCTTTATTCTCAAAAAAATGAAATCCACCCGTCTGAACCGTTTATAAAATTTGATATGCCAATCAAGATGCTTCTTCAAAATGAAATTATGATAAAACCGAGAAGTAGACAGCCGATAGAAAAGACGCTGCCATAAAAGGGTATTCCTTTTGATAAACTTTCCAACTATCGCAGATTCCTGTGAGTTGACAAATACGGCATCCGCTACTTCCTCGAGCAGGATAAGCATACCATTCTGAATCATTGCATGAATAACAGCGTCCCCTTTCGAAGTCAACGTCCCAACCATACTGACTCCGACAGTTTCCGTCTTCATATATTGTTTCAACCACGGATCGCCTGCCGTAATGTCAGCATTCACTCCGAATGTATCTTTACAGAACATACATCGTCGGAGGCAAAACGGCGGCGTTCTGAATTTACCCCAATTGCCGCCCACGTTGGGATCAAATTTCTGTGTTCCGTCCGTTGTTGTGATTCGAATTCCGGAAGGCCAGCCTTCTCCTCGATAACTGAAATAAACAATATCTTTTCGATTGACGCCAATATTGTTCAGATAAAACCATGTCGCCTCTTTTTTCTGCTGCCCGGAACAAAACAAACTTATGATAAAGTGCGGAATATTGCTTTTGCTGAGTAATTGCCTTACAGCAGCAACCTGACACGGCAAGCAGACGACAACAATAGCGCCCTTGATCGCTGCTTTGTTCAAATGCAAATAATGCGCTATTTGTATGGCATGATAAATCGAACCGACTTGCCGATAGTCCTCATATGAATAAATCAAATGGGGCACAAACAACTCATCGTTATCAAAATGATAACTGATAGCAGTTTGCACCATACCGGCTGAAAACAAATATCGGATAATTTCTGAAACTGCCCCCCCTGAAGCCCCTTGATGTCGAACATGATGATCGCCCGCCGCAAGAATAAATCTTGATATGCAGTTGGGATTTTCAATTTGTATTGCATCGGGGATATTTTTAGAAAGAAATCTCATGGTAATATCACGCCAATCTTTTTATCGAACCCCTATGGCAATGTTTTACAATTTCCATAATACTCCCAAGTCCACCGGCAAGAATGGGCCCGCAAAAAGCTATACGGAGAAGGAACGGCCAAGGCTGAATTGAGAATTTAGCATGTAGAATTAAAAAAGCTTCAAGCTTCCAGCGATCAGCAGTGCTGGAATTGAGAAAGCTATCAGTTCTCGATAGTCTCAAGAACTGATAGTCCGATTAAAACGTCATACTTCGCACTTTTGCCTGACGTGCCGATTGTGCTGCCTGCTGGGCGGCAAAACTGACTGTCATTTTTGCATTAAAATCCGTGTGGGCACTTAATATCGGTGTCATATCGGGGGAGGTCTATACCCAGATCAACGAGATGGTCGCTGTCATAGGTCACAAAGTTATCCACATCTGAAATCCTGAGTCTGACATAGGAATGTAATCAGCCATTTTTTAAATTTCGTTTATTAAAATATAATTAAGTTTATAGAGACTCGCTTTGGGATAGGTAGAATAGTTGAGAGGAACGCGCTTTGGTATGCTTAAAATATAAATTAAGGGTGATTGTGTGTCAAGGTAAATGTGGGCGCATGTCATTTAAGAATTAAAAGTGCACACCTTTGGAGGTCAGTATTTTAAATTATTGTCTAGAGATATAATTGAAAGTTGTGTTTAGAAGAAAAGGCGGTGTATCCTTCCGGTTGACTTTGCCGGTTACCCGATGAATGAAACATTCACAAGAAAGGATACACCATGAAGAAGGATAACGTAGTTGCATTAACGAAGACAGAAGATATTTTAAAAGACACCTAACAGAAGTGCTACGGGAAGGGGGTCCGGAAACTGTTGGCAGAGGCATTAGAAGCCGAGATAGAAGAGTTTATCGGGCACTACAGAGCGTTGCAAGACAGCGCCGGGCGGCACCGCATAGTACGTAACGGATATTTTGCCGAAGCGGGAGGTACAAACAGGGATAGGACAGATAGAGGTGCAGGTGCCCCGCAGCAGAGACCGGGAACATGACGGGGCAGGGATACGATTCAGCTAAGATATACTGCCGCCGTCAGTAAGGAGAATTACGCCCACTTAGGATTAGCAAAAAAAACACTGTTAAACATATTGGTATTAATATAGCATAAAAGGAAGATGGAAATATTGTTTAATCGCTAACTCATCGAAAAAACATTAAAAAAAAGTTAACAAACAAAGGGAGTGTATTTTATGTGCAACAAACCGTACCACCAACCGGCATTTTTTATAAAAATATTGCTGACATTTATCGTGTTAGCAGCTTTATACATTCCAAATATTGCGTATTCTCAATTGTGTGATCGGGACGGAGTCTGCGAAAGCGGGGAAACAGCGGACAATTGTGTTTTTGATTGCAAAATTTCCACCCTTGATAAAGACATAAAAATATTTCTTTATGCGCTTGGAGTAAGGAAGGTAATCCATTTCGGTTCACATTATACCGATAAAACAGAAACTACTAATTTAGACGAAGTTTTAAATTTAATAAAAAGTAATGCAGATTTTTCAGTAGATGGAAGAGTGGAGGGTAATCGCTACATTTATAATGAGGGCTCTTCTATTCCAGTGGTTTATTATATTGTTGGTACGAGCCTTCCAACCGGAATTTCCAACTATCCAAGTGCGCCTCAATATGAATATTATCAATTGGCCAATAATCATGAAGAATGGTTTTTACATGAGGATGGAGCCGATATTACTCCTCAAAATCGCCTTTTGGAATCATACTGGTTTAGTGCGATTTATGACTTGGGAAGTTTAAACTGGAGAAATACTTTTACAGATTACGCGGCTAAATATTTAGATTCTGGACAAGTCGGAATCGGCGATGACAACCGGGCGGGCATTTATTATGATGCGATTTCCGATTATTTTCGTGAGTCGTTCTGTATGGTTAATAAAATTGAAACAAGAGTGGCAGTCAAAGAATATTTAGATGGAGTTGACCAGATAAAATATGTTAATACACAAAAAAATATATTTCCTTATGTAAATAAAATTACGGTTACCGACAGCAATAACCCGGATATTAGTTATGTGGCAACACCTTGGCCTGGATTTAATGTAGTATTTTTAGACAGTATCGTACCTACCGGCACGTTGGTCGATATCAATTACTATTATCAAGCCGAGCGGCCGTTACGAATGACTGACGAATATTATAAAAACAGTACGTTGGATATGCTCAAGCAAACCCGAACTAAAATTGGCAATGGCAAATTACTTATTGTTAATGGGTATCAAGGACTTCATGATTATGCCGGCGATGGTTTTTTAAATCCAATTGACGGAGCGATGAGAGAGGGCTTTATCAGCCGAGCAGAAAGTTTTTCAGAAAGCCAATGGATATCGGTGATAGATCAATTAAAAGATATCTCTGATACGCGGAAAAAAATTGAATTGGTGCAAGCTGTCAACAAAGATAATCTCTCTGATGCTGATGCCTGGGACGATGCAATGTATCAGTTTACTTCCTTTCTTCTGGGAAAAGGACCTTGGGCTTATTTTAATTATACTTATGGTTTTGGTTCTTGGTATCAAAAGTTTGTTTATTTTGATTTTTATAAAACCGACATTGGCAGCCCTTACGAAGACTATCACCTGCGAGGCAATATTGATGGTGCCAATATCTATGAAAGAGAATTTGAAAAGGTTTTGGTATTAGTAAACCCGAGCGATATTAGTGCAAATATCAGTCTTAATAAAACATTTTATACACTAATGGGAAATTTGGTAGGAAGCATTACTTTAGAGCCAAAAAGCGGGATTATGCTTTTGAAATACAGTGCTGGTGTTACTACCACAACAACATCAGTCCAGCCTGCTACCACCACGACCGCAACATCAGGCGGTGGTGGTGGCGGCGGTGGTGAAAGCACTACGAGCATTACTACCACCAGCGCACCCGGAGCTACATCAACATCAACAATATCAGCTACGTCTTCAGTACCAAAGAGCACGACAACAACGCTGCTGCAAGGTGAGTGTTTAAATAATGCAGATTGTGATGATGGCAAATTATGTAACGGGACAGAGGTCTGTACAGCGGGCAAATGCGTACCCGGAACGCCGCCCTGCGCTGAGGGACAGGTATGCAGGGAACTCACCGGAAGTTATCAATGCTGGACTGCCCTAACCATTACGGGACAGAATATTCCCCAGACGATATCCCGGTCGATTGTATTTGACAAGCAGCAGAGATGGATACTGGTCATGAGCACAGAGGATGATCATTTCAGCAGCAGCAGCAGCATAACCATTGCCGGCCCGGATGCAAATGCCCATGGAGTTATGTTTGACCCCACACGGAAGCCTTTCAAACTGAAAAGATTATTTGCTAAAGGCAGCTTTATTTTTATTCCTGTGGTGATAGATAAGCTGGCATCAACGGGTACCTGGACTGTGAATATAATTACTAAAGAACCGTTGGCAGCCCAGCCGATGGAAGAAACTATTATGTCGGCGTTCCAGCTCACATAACAGGAATCCGGAGGGAGCGATATTCGACCGTAACAACAGGCGGCCTGCACACAGATGGCTTATCGTATATCGTAGAGCTGTAATCGGCCCTGTATTTACAGGTTCCAGTGCTACATGGGCTTTGAAGATTTGCCCCCTGCTATTATTGCATTTTATTTCGGCAAAGCAAAGAGCATGACTGAATGAAAAGAGGGCGGGGCTGACTGCAAACCTGTAAAATAAAAAGTTTATAGCTATCTCATCATCCCATGTTGGCTCTTTCTATTATAGTCCCGATTATGGTGAAATAAGTGTAAACGCATGTAAATAGAAGGAGCTACTTAATTGCAGCATAAGAACAATCCGGCACAACAACATCTGCACAGAGTTTTACAACTCGTATTTTGCGAATCAAATGCAAAGCTAAGAGATACAATCTTCCTCCTTCAGTTTCTCCCCGAATATCCCATCGATCATAGATTTGAGTAAATCCATGCTTTCGTAAAAGGGCATGTGTTTTCCGCGGAGTGAACCAGTTTATTGCCGGAGTCTCAGAAAAGCCGATGAGGTCTGGTCGGGTTTGTTTTGCCCAAAGCATTATCCTTCGCTTTAGAGGATCTGGATACCAACCGAATAAAGGAAACCCACGGATTTCGCCTTGAAAAGGGCACATTGAACTTGCTGTATAAAACCAGAACACGCCACCAGGTTTAAGAACTCTAAATATTTCTCCCAATGCCTTTTCAATATCAAGAGTATGTTCAAGAACTGAATTGGCATGGATTACGTCGAATGTATTGTCTTCATACGGAATGCATTCAGCAGTTCCATCCATAATCTGGATAGGTATATTAAGATGTTTGGAAAGCTTTAAGGCATTGGTGCGGGCTCCTTCCCATGGTTCTATTCCATAACCTTCATAGCCTAACATATTACAAGCGATAAGGAATGTACCGCCAGCTGCGCCAATATCAAGGACTTTGGCCTGTTCATGTATGGAGGAAACGCACTTTAGTCGAGCAAAAAAAATTTCAGTATATTTACGCTGCTCAGCGAGTGATTCCATGTTTTCATTAAACGATAATTGTTCTGTAGCAATATGGCGTTTTTGGGGCATAGGCTTATGTCTCACAAAATGCTTACGTAAAAAATATGAAATAAAACAGCTTAGAGTGCTTTTGTTAATTTCATCCTGATATTAAGGAGAGCGACTTATAGTTTACACCTTTCACAATAAACCCGACGTCAGACACCATCTCAAATCGTGAAACAGTGTAAACTATTTTGTGACCCCATTAATAATTACTAAAGACCCGTTGGCAGCCCAGCCGATGGAAGAGACTATTATGTCGGCGTTCCAGCTCACATAACAGGAATCCGGAGGGAGCGATATTCGACCGTAACAACAGGCGACCTGCACACAGATGGCTTATCGTATATCGTAGAGCTGTAATCGGCCCTGTATTTAAAGGTTCCAGTGCTACATGGGCTTTGAAGATTTTCTCCCTGCTATTATTGCATTTTATTTCGGCAAAGCAAAGAGCATGACTGAATGAAAAGAGGGCGGGGCTCCAGGGCAGTTGTTGTTTTCTTATCTCTATGTTACTTTTAGTCTAAATACCCAAAGAATTCAAGTGCTATTTCTGGCATTGATATTCAAAGGAAAAAAGTTGTTTAACAGGAGGATCAAGTGTTTTATTAAGGAGAGCGACTTATAGTTTACATCTTTCACAATAAACCCGACGTCAGACACCATCTCAAATCGCGAAACAGTGTAAACTATTTTGTGACCCCATTAATAAAAGCCACGGTGCTCAGCAGTAATTAATTGATATCATTTATTATTTTTGCTATCTTGGCGACGTGTAAAACGCTTTAAAAACCACTAAGGGTTAAAGAATATGGCTTCTAAACTGCTTATTACTGGTACCGCAGGTTTTATCGGCTTTCATCTTGCGAAATGTTATCTTGACCGTGGTCATGAAGTTATTGGACTTGATAATATAAATGATTATTATGATGTACGCCTTAAATACGGCCGTCTTCACGAGATAGGAATCAGTAAAAAACGGCTTGCATACGGCAAGCTGATTCAAAGCGAAAAATATCCCCAGTTTAAATTTATTCAGCTTAACCTTGAGGATAGAGAAGCACTTTTTGCGCTATTTAAAGGGCAGACAATTGACATTGTCTGTAACCTTGCTGCCCAGGCAGGCGTAAGGTATTCTCTAACCAACCCCTATGCCTATATAGATTCAAATATTGTGGGTTTTATCAATATTCTCGAGGCGTGCAGGCATAATGCAATATCTCATCTTGTTTATGCCAGCAGCTCAAGCGTATATGGGCTTAATGAAGTAATGCCATTTTCAACGCACGATAATGTGGACCACCCGATTAGCCTGTACGCGGCCAGTAAAAAAAGCAATGAGCTCATGGCTCACACTTACAGTTACCTTTACCGCATTCCCACCACGGGGTTGCGTTTTTTCACTGTTTATGGGCCCTGGGGACGCCCGGACATGGCACTTTTTAAATTCACTAAAGCAATTTTAGAAAACTCACCTATCGAAGTATATAATTATGGCAGGATGCGAAGAGACTTTACCTATATTGATGATATAATTGAAGGGATGTTACGAGTTTTAGATAAACCGCCTAAAGGTGATGATCACTGGGATGGCAAGAATCCTGACCCTGCATCAAGCAGGGCCCCTTATAGACTATACAATATTGGAAATAACAATCCGATAGAGCTTATGAATTTCATCGAGGCAATAGAAGAACAACTTGGAAAGAAAGCAATTAAGAATCTTCTTCCCCTGCAGGCAGGTGATGTGCCTGCAACCTGGGCTGATGTGAATGACCTCATTGAAGATCTTGCTTACAGTCCTAACACGCCGACACGAGAGGGAATACAGAACTTTTTAACATGGTTTAAGGCTTTCTACAAGATATAACGTTTCCGCCTTTATAGCTCCCGCGCTATGCAGAACGCTTGAACATGATGATGGTGCCACCGATCTGTGTTAGAACAAGCGATCGAAGCCAGGGGTTTAATTGCACGTGGCGAAGCAGTATTCTTCGAAACCAGCTTTTTGTAATCCCTTGATCTGTTGACCTCAGCAGATCAATCGGTGAGTAAAACTTTTCAAACCCTGCTTGTCTTCCAAGTTTGCAAAGCTCACTATAGCAGAAGAAATGCACTGCAGGGCGCTCAGTAAATCTTGCCAAACGGGGCTCGTAGTGCAGATGGTGGAAGATGTAGGATTCCCTCACAATGGCTGGTAACCAGTCAAAGAATCTGATCTCAAACTCGTTTTTACGAGGCACCAGCAGCATAGAGAGCCGGTTGGTTGTTGTGATGTAGACAAAACCGCCGGGCTGCAAAACACGGTATATTTCCTGAAGGCTTTGAATCGGAGAATACACATGCTCCAGTACTGATTCCATAAGAATAAAATGCTGAGACTCGTCAGGAAACGGGATCTTCTCCGAAGACCCTATCATCATCCGATCCGGGCTACCTAAATATTCACCGGCGGATTTAACAAATGATGCAACCGGCTCAACACCAAAGGCATTGAAGCCTATTTCCAAAAGAAAATGGAGGCTCTGCGGTTTAGGTCCACAGCCAATTATGAGTAAATTCTTGTTTTTATTAAAATCAACAAGTCGGCCCAAATAAGTGATCATCTTCTGCAGCTCAGGCCGGTGGTCCATGCGCTTATCAACACTTTGGGAAAATTGATTATGCGCCAATGTCGCAAGGCCGGGATAGCCCTCCGACAGCAGTCTCTTCTGGTATGTGTTCCTTGGGTCACTCATAGCCAGCCTCCCACCCTTGAGGTTCTTTCTGTTTCTATCAATATTCTGTCCTTACCCGCAGTTTTCAGAGTAGCCTTTTATTCTTGACTATTGATTTATGGTTTGTAAATGAAACTGCAATCAGTCGTTGGTGACAACAACCCGCATACCACTTGTAATAGTGAAATTTTACAAGAAACATTTCTCCCAATATATTTCTTTTCAGGGCCTCGCGAATTATTAGCAGGTCTTTCTCATTATTAAATGATTGTTGCGAAGGCAGTAATACCTGGAGAGACAGATAATACTATCCGGGAGCCTTTGAATCAAGTTTAATCCCAATCGCTATAAATAAAAACAATGGAGATAAACCCGACAAGGCCAGTAGGTATAAGTACAAAATCAAATATGCTTGATAATCAAAGGGAAATCGCCAACCTAACTAAAATAAAGTATATATAAAGGGCGCTACTGCAGAGCCTTCAGTAAAAATGATCAACGCGCCCAATAAAAACAAAAAGATGACAATAGGTGCCAGCCACCATTTTTTACGTGCTTTGAGAAACGCCCAGAATTCTGCGATGATTGCTAATTTACTCATGCGTATATACCTCTTGCATTAGAACTGCTGTTCATATGATTTCTTATCATACTCCTGTTTGCCTCGCAGTACCCAGTAGCTTGGCGCATTTTTATTTAATTTTATATCAAGGAAATCCTTGCCGCATAAGCGACCAAGTAAACCGATTGGGGTAAGTATACCATAAAACAAAATAATTAAAATAACCCGTGTCATTAACCATCCCATAAGTATGGATATGGTCATCCATACCTTTTGGAATGGTTTTAATACTGCCGGGAATGCAAACCCTGAGAATAGAAAGGCTATCCCTGCAATAACGCAATAGAAATAGGATGGCTTTTCTCTCCACAGCAATAGACCGCCAAGCACACCAAGAGCAATACCAATTGTAATGCCAAAGTTACGCAGGTCTTTTCTGTCACTTTTGATTTTTTTGATTTCTTCTAAAAGCATAAATTAATCCAGCTCAAATTGTTTGCGCCAGTCAGTGTCTTTTTCCAATGGCTTCTGCTCTGTTTTATCAAGTAGAAAATTGCCCATTATCAGGTAATCTATGTTAGTGCGCATAAAGCAGAGATACGCATCCTCAGGCGTGCAGACGATTGGCTCACCCCGCACATTAAATGAAGTATTAATGACCACCGGGCACCCGTATTTCCTGTCAAACGTCTCAATCATGTCATGAAAAAGGGGGTTGTTTTCCCGGTTAACCGTCTGTACTCTGGCAGAATAATCCACATGCGTTATTGCCGGTATCGTTGAGCGGGAAACATGCAACTTCTCAAGGCCAAACAGTTTCTGTTCCTCATCTGTCATCTCACGGCAGAGATCTTTCCTTACCGGAGCGACCAGGAGCATGTACGGGCTTTCACAGCCCATTTCAAAATAGTCGGAAACGCGTTCTTTTGTAACCGATGGGGCAAACGGGCGGAAGCTTTCACGGAATTTTATTTTCAGGTTCATGACTTCCTGCATTTTGGGGGAGCGTGCATCGCCCAGGATAGAGCGGGCTCCCAGCGACCGTGGCCCGAATTCCATGTGCCCCTCAAACCATCCGATTACCTTTTCATGAGCAATCAAATCAGCAATTTTCCCCGGTATCTCCTTATCGCTCAGTTCAGTATAGGGGATGGTATGTTTATTTAAATAATCAGCGATGAAGCTGTTTTTGTATTCCGGACCAAGATATGATCCGCGCTGAAAGTCCCTCTGGTCATCAGCGCATCGGGTGTTCTCTAAATATTGATACCACACAAACAGTGCCGCCCCCAGGGCACCACCGGCATCGCCGGCAGCCGGCTGTATCCAGATATGTTCAAACGGGCCCTCGCGCAATATTCTTCCATTGCCAACACAATTAAGGGAAACACCCCCTGCAAGACAAAGATTATTTTCCCCGGTCTCTTTGTGGATGTGCCGTGTCATGCGCAGCATTACTTCTTCAGTAACATCCTGAATGGAGCGGGCCAGATCCATATCCCGCTGGGTCAACAGCGTCTCGGGCTTTCGCGAAGGGCCGCCAAAAAGTTTTTCAAATTTATTACTGGTCATGGTTAGCCCGACACAGTAATTAAAGTAATCCATATTCAGCTTAAAGGAACCATCTTTCTTCAAATCCATGAGCTCAGTTAAAATTAAATCTTTATACTTTGGCTCCCCATACGGCGCTAATCCCATCACCTTGTATTCACCGGAATTAACTTTGAACCCCGTGTAATAGGTAAAGGCAGAGTAAAGCAACCCCAATGAATGAGGAAAACGGGTTTCAGCGAGCAGCGTTACTTTATTATCTTTGCCTGTGCCATAGCTTGAAGTGGCCCATTCCCCGACACCGTCCATGGTAAGAAATGCAGCATGCTGGAACGGGGAAGGGAAAAAAGATGAAGCAGCATGGGCTTCGTGATGCTCTGTGAAAAGAATTTTGCCGTTGTAGCCAAGTTCTTTTTTAATAAACTCTTTCATGAAGAGTTTCTGCTTTATCCAAAGAGGGATGGCCTTAATAAAAGACTGAATGCCAAATGGAGCATAGGCTAAATAGGTCTCCAGTATCCGCTCAAACTTGATAAAAGGTTTATCGTAAAAGGCAACATAGTCCAGGTCGCTGACTTTTAAATTGCCCTCCTCCAAACAGTAGCTGATAGCATGGTTTGGAAAATTAAAATCGTGCTTTTTGCGGGTAAACCGCTCTTCCTGGGCGGCAGCAACAATATTGCCATCCTGCACCAGACATGCGGCGCTGTCATGATAGAATGCAGAGATTCCGAGTATATTCATATGCCTCAATCTATTTCAATTAAATATATTATCAAAAATCTAATGAATTAATCGGTAAATATTACGTTGTGTTGAGTGCCGCCATCCCCCCAACGATACCCTTCATGATAGCTTCCTTTGCTGCATCATTTTATATAAGTTGTGTCATTATATAAAACTTTCCCGCTTTTGGGGCTTAGCTGTATTGTCTGGATCGCTACATTATGAATGTCTTTAATGGTGTATCTGCTTGGAATGATGATAGATTCCTCAACATCAGCCATATTTACTACTACATACGCATTGGTATATTCACGTTCAAAAATGTGTGGTTTCCGTTCATGATAGATTTCAACTGGCGAGCCTGCGTTGTTGTTCCACATAGTGTTAAAATAGAATTTCTGATATTGATTAGGCTTTACTGCGAATCCATAATATGCATTTGCTTCTTTACCAAGCAAAAAAGAAGCATAACTGAACTGCATATGCTTTTCAATTTCAATATCGCTGTTTTTGTTACAAACAACCAGCGCAAAATACATTTTAGTTTTGCTAATTGTAGCCAGTTTATTAATATCCTGTTTCCATGTAGCTTCTGAGTCAACTGCCCCGCTCATAAATCCTTCTCTCATACATCCATCTGCATATTGCAGAAATTTTGTATCGTAGTCATATCCCAATTGTGTTCCATTATATATTATTAACTTTGTACCTATAGCCTGCCTTATTTTTGATAATAGCGATACTTCCCAATTAGTCCATTGCTCGTCTGTCGGATTAGTCCTCCCGGGATTACCATAATAGGTTACTATCACTTTCTCACCTGCATTTACTCCGGGTTTTATATAGATACATTTCATTGCTGCCCAAACGCCAATAATTTCAACTGAGGCTCCATCAGATTTTGTTACAGTAATTTTGCTGCAATCACCTTTTGATTGATCAATTGTATTTTTTACTTTCACTGCTCTGATATCTGCATCAACAGCCTCGATAACTGTTGTTTCTCTGATTTCATGGAATCCAAACTGGTTTGGATTGAAATGACCAAATGTTTCATCAAGAAAAACACCCGTGAAGAATGTTTTGGCATCAAGGACCGACTTGATGTGAGAAGCCATTGCATTCTGCCAGTCAGTGTTTGCAATATCAAGGAGTTCAAAGCCGGCATATCCATTTTTTCTATACAGTTGCTCTCCCTGATACTGCATCTTCCAGTGAGGATTATGTGAAATCAAACGGTACATTGGATAATGCCAATGGTTAGGAAAGTTTAGCATATAAGGAATAAAGCAAGTGCCATGTAGATACATCAACGATGGAACAACTCTGGATAGCGAATAATCATTCCCTGTCAATCTGCCTTCAATAAAAAAGTCTACATTCTTTTTTAGATAGTCTGCGATCTTCGCCGTATTAGTTATTTCATGTTTGATACCGGCACTATCGAAGTAGACAACAATATTTACGCCATATGCTGGATAGCATATATTGACATCCCGTGCTTCCGCAAATGAATAAAACAATACAATGAAAACTATAAATAATTTTTTAATTAGCATCTCTTTTTTATACTGGACTTTATGTTCCTGGTTGTTTGAATTTCAAAAAATTATCATTTAATTTATAAAGATCTCTTGACGAAAGTATACGTAAATGATAAACTATCATAACTGATAAAATATAATATATATAAAAAAACAATTATTATGGTAAAAATGATATGATAAAAATTAAAAATATAAAATATGTATTTTATTGTTTCCTTTTATTATTTTATTTTCCAGTCAATGCTTACCCACAAGGCTGGATCAATGATACCCAAAATACTATTTTAATTGATAATACATATTATACAGCCCAATGCAATAAATCAACCGGAATCTGTGACTTCTTTGATAAGCAGGGCAATCAATTATTTACTAATGCGGGTGATATGTATGTTGGCCTATGGGATGGGATAAGAGCTTTAAATTACATGCAGGAAGACTGGGTTAGCAGTGATGACGACTGGATTAATAAAAGTGATTATAGTGTTTCTTCATACGATTTAAGCACCAGCGAGTCTACCGCAACACTGGTGTTCCACCAGGGCTCGTCAGAAATTACATTTGATACTACCTATACCTTTGATCAAAACGATGCCAAAGTAGCGGTAAACGGAAAAATAAATTATCTTACCACAAAGAATGTTCTCAATGAGGTAATAAAAACTGGCGTCGCCAATGATTTTATGGAGACCCCAATAGATCAGTTTGACTTACCGACTTTAGTTAATGATATCCAGCAGGACGGCATGGATACTATCACGGGCTGGTCGTTTTCAGGCAATCCCGCATTAGCTGCTATAGCGACTAACACTGACCCCTCATATATAAAGGAAGGATCTGGTTCAGTTAAGCTAACTTTATATGATAATGGAAATACAATTAATGACGCAGTGGGTATATATAAAAATTTTACTACGCCTAAGGACTATTCAAATAAACACTGGTTGAGTCTATGGTTTTATCCGAAAAACCAAATGAGATTTCAAATAATTCTTTACAGTGGTTCAGGATGGTCAAACTGGAGATCTATAACCACCAAATGGTATCCTGCAGATGAGACGTGGAAGGCGTTACAATGGGATTTTTCTAAATACTGGTCAAGTCAGGCTGGCAGTTTTGATCCAAGTGCAATAACGAAAATACAGATTTATTTGTATGATAATAATTCTTATTTTATTGGTTCGCCGGCAATGGTCTACTTTGATGATATCCGGTTTTCTGAAAATATTTCAGGAGGGGAATTTTATGCGAATACCTACGTTGGCGGATGGGGTTGCAGCAGCGGAACATGGTATGTTGATTCTTCCGCGCATGCTCAGGGGAGTGGCTCACTAAAATGGACTAATGTAAATCTGGACAGCAGCGATCGAGTTTGTTATCAAAACACAACCCAAAAATATGTGAATGCAAATCCGAACCTGCCCACAGATATTTCCGGCGGTGATGCGCTGGTTTTTGATGCATACTCAACCTGTGGATGTGATGTGGGGATGTCGATTATAGATGCTTCCATAGGTGACACAATTTCAAATTATCATATTCCTGCAAACAAATGGTCTACTGTCCAGTGGCTGTTTAAAGACCAGTATCTGGGAATAGGGGGGCATGTCAACCCTGCTAATATCTATGAATTTGATCTGCGCGCACATAAAAAGCAAGGGGCAACAGACTGCACCGTGCGATTTGATAATTTTCGCCTGGTACGGTTCAATGAAAGTAATGTTTTGTTTGACAGCGAATCGTATCAATACAACAAATCCGGCAGAGCAGTTAAGTATTCACCGCAAATGTTTAAGACGGGCAATAACACCTATATTTATGGAAGTGATTTTGGTGCGTTAAATATAGAAAAGATGAACAAAAACCCGGGCACTAAAACCCTGGATGCCTATATATATAACGCAGACATGCATTCGTTTAATTCATTAGTAAACCGTTATAATATCGTGGGCAGCACGAACGTTTTTTATAAAGAAGTAATACGCAATAATGGGGAAAGCAGCGAAGGAACAATTGTGTATGATTTTCAGGCGTCGCAACCCCGGGAAGTAATAAAATCAAGATGGCCGCGAAACTTTAAGGCAGCATATACGATATGTGATGATGATTTTTATCTTAACCAGTCAAGGGCATTTTATTACGGCACTTCCGTTATTACATCTCCTGATTACGGGCATAAGGGTATAGTCGGCCATAATTTACGTACAACAAAAAATTTATGGGGAACAGATGCGTATTGGAACGACCCCATAACCCTGTCATTTTATGATGCAATGTTTAATGACGGCATTGAAATAGCGCTCCATACGCCGGGTATTTATGATGATACCCGTGCTGTTGCAGATATCGTTTTTGGCAGGGTCACCCAGCGCTATGGAACCAGGCACTGGGTGGATCATTCGGCGCCGCAGAATCCAGAAGATTTTGTAAATAAAGGAGCGTTCAGGATTGTTAATGGTGCCGCAAATGATACTGACAGCGGCTATTACATGCTTGATTTATTGACAAATTATAATTTTAAATATCTCTGGGTAATAAATAATGGTTCAATTGATAATACCACTATCAATTCATTTTACCACAATTTCACAAAAGGCAGCTTATTGCCTCACCGCAGCAGAATACTTGATGCAGAAGGTGGATCTCTGTATCAGTATGGCAGG
>Ga0209668_10000366_pt1 | contig 18409 bp, 19 predicted proteins | sample FrelakmetPLP11PL_FD_187150 | JGI IMG/M metagenome (GOLD analysis project Ga0209668, IMG submission 187150) | Freshwater lake sediment microbial communities from the University of Notre Dame, USA, for methane emissions studies - PLP11 PL (SPAdes)... | ecosystem: Environmental > Aquatic >... | reverse complement strand
GATTCATCCATTCATATATTTTTTCGATTATCAGTTAGCCTAAACAACTATCTTAGCGTGTAATCCTGATACTATGCCATATGTATTCTCAACCAGCTTACCCATTGCTATAGGCAGTGACCATGCCGGTGTTGCTTACAAAGCTGAATTGATTGAATGGCTTACAGCCGCAGGATATCCGGTAAAAGATTGGGGAACCTATACTACTGACTCGGTAGATTATCCAGATTTTGCGCATCCGGTAAGTTCAATGGTAGAAAAGGGGGAAGCCGCCTTTGGCATTTTACTTTGTGGAAGTGCAAATGGTGTTGCCATGACGGCCAATAAGCATACCGGTATTCGGGCAGGGCTTTGCTGGCTGAATGAAGTAGCTTCACTGGTGCGGCAGCACAATGATGCCAATATCATCTGCATTCCTGCACGTTTTGTGCAATTGGAAGCTGCCAAGGAAATGGTTACCACATTCATGAATACCCCCTTTGAAGGTGGCAGACATGCCAACCGGGTAAATAAAATCGCTTGTAATTAATAACAAACATACCATGAAAAAACAGCTACTCAGTTTCTTACTTCCGCTTTTAGCCCTGAGCGCATCTGCTCAAAAACCGGAAGATGCCGAAAAATTTGCCTCCCTGGTAACCGCAGAGGGGTTAAAGGAAAAATTAACCATTTTAGCAGGTGCCGAAATGGAGGGAAGAGAAACCGCTTCTCCCGGACAAAAAAGGGCAGCCGCTTATATTGAAGAACAGTTTAAAAAAATGGGGCTGAAACCTGGAAACGGAGAAAGCTATCAACAATTATTTTCAGTTTATCAGGATGTACTTACTGATAAAAAATTAATGGTTAACGGGAAAACTTTTACATGGGATCAGGATTATTCCTTTTCTATGGCAATGATTTCGAGTGGTAATTGGAATTATAGTTCTGTGGTTTATGCCGGAAATGGAGTGGTAGATTCTGCTGCCAAAATCAACGATTATGCCGGTTTGGATGTTAAAGGAAAATTAGTAATCATTAACGACGCTGCTGGTGCTGCCGGAAATAACAGAGGAATGGGCGCTTCATCCATGAACAAAATTAATGCAGCCCGGTCGAGAGGTGCAGCAGGTATATTAATTGTAACAGGCGATTTTCCGCGCAAAAACCCTACACAAGTAAAGGGTAGAATGAGTGTTAAAGCTCCGGCAACCTCCAATGCAAGTGCCAATAATTTTCTGGTAGCCACCATCTCTCCTGAAGTTGCAGCAGCAGCCATTGGCAGAGTAGGTGCTGTAAGCGCTGCTCAATGGAAAGAAATTCCAAAAGGTGCTTATGTTTCCGAAATTAAAATAGCTGCTCAAAAAACTACTGAAACATTGGAAAGCAGCAATGTAATCGGAATTATTCCGGGTACAGATAAAAAAGATGAATACTTGTTTATTACCGGTCACTACGATCACCTCGGAAAAGCAGGTGATGTGATTTGGTATGGAGCAGATGATGACGGATCGGGTACAGTATCCGTTATGCAAATGGCGGAGGCTTTTGCTGCTGCCGCTAAAAAACGGAAAGGTCCGCGCAGAACCATTGCATTCATGACGGTGAGCGGAGAAGAAAAAGGACTATTGGGTTCGGAATACTATTCAGACCATCCCATCTACCCATTGGATAAAACAACTGCCAACCTGAATATTGATATGGTAGGCAGAGTAGATACCGAGCGCAAAACAGCAGATACGCTGAATTATGTATATGTAATTGGGCATGATAAACTAAGTTCTGATTTGCCAATCATTAACGAGGGTGTGAATAAAAAATATACGGGCCTAACCTTAGACTATAAGTTTGATGACCCGAACGACAAAAACAGAATTTATTACAGAAGCGACCACTACAACTTTGCCCGCAAAGGAGTGCCCATTCTGTTTTTCTATGATGGCATGCTGTTGGCCGATTATCACAAACCAACCGATACCGTTGATAAAATCAACTTCCCACTAATGGAAAAAAGAGCTAAAATGATTTTCCATACCGGATGGGAAATGGCTAACCGCGATAATATGCTGAAAAGAGACACTCCATTAAATATGCCGGGTAGATAATCTCACCCGATTTAGCAAAAAAGCCGCATGAAAATCATGCGGCTTTTTTTTGACCTAGTCAATAATTCAATCGCTTATATTAATGCCCCAGGATATAAGCGAAAATCAACGGAACCACAATAGTAGCATCACTTTCCACGATAAATTTAGGTGTATGAATATCTAATTTACCCCAGGTAATTTTTTCATTGGGAACCGCGCCTGAATATGAACCGTAAGAAGTAGTTGAATCACTTACCTGACAGAAATAACTCCAGAATGGAACATCATGCCAGCTCAAATCCTGGTACATCATAGGCACCACACAAATCGGAAAATCTCCCGCAATACCTCCCCCAATTTGAAAGAAACCAACTCCTTTTCCGGAACTGTTATTGCGATACCAATCTGCAAGCCATACCATGTATTCTATTCCGCTTTTCATCGTAGCAGCTTGTAGTTCACCTTTAATTACATAAGAGGCAAAAATATTTCCCATGGTACTATCTTCCCATCCCGGAACCACTATGGGTAAATTCTTTTCAGCAGCAGCCAGCATCCAGCTGTTTTTGGGATCAATTTCATAATACTGCTCCAGCACACCGCTTTTCAGCATCTGGTACATGTATTCGTGAGGGAAATAGCGGGCACCAGATGTTTCAGCATCTTTCCATACCTGATAAATATGCTTTTGTAAACGACGAAATGCCTCTTCCTCAGGTATACAGGTATCGGTTACCCGGTTATAATGATTTTCAAGTAAGTCCCACTCTTCTTGCGGACTCAAATCACGATAATTGGGTACTCTTTTATAGTGACTGTGCGCTACCAGATTCATGATATCTTCTTCGAGATTGGCGCCGGTGCAACTGATAATGGCAACCTTATCCTGGCGAATCATTTCTGCGAGGCTAATTCCAAGCTCAGCAGTGCTCATGGCACCTGCCAAACTCACCAACATTTTTCCACCTTCCAGCAAATGGGTTTCATATCCCTTAGCAGCATCCACCAATGCCGCTGCATTGAAATGACGATACTGATGCTCAATGAATTGTGAAATGGGTCCTTTAGACATATTATATTATTTGAGGCGCAAAGGTAATTTTTTATTGTGTTTCAAAGGGCTTTCTACCTAAATACCTGCCAGAAAGGAATCAAACAGGGGGTAAAATCAGTAGTTTTGCTTACCCGAAACACAACAGCATGCGGGGGAATGGGAAGGATTCCCGCACAATTATGGATCAGGACTACTATAAAGCATACTATCATCTGGAAAGGGAGCATTGGTGGTTTCTGGTAAGAAGAAAAATTCTGGCAGAGCGAATTCGGCATATTCTAAGGAATCCCCATCAAATACAATCGCTCAATGTTGGTGCAGCAACCGGAACCACTTCCGATATGTTGATGGAATTTGGAACGGTGATGAGCATAGAATACGATGAAGCCTGTTGTAAGTTCACCAGCAGTTTTTTAGAAACCCCAATTCAGCAAGGTTCAATACTGGAATTGCCATTTACCAACAACCAATATGATCTGGTTACTGCATTTGATGTTGTTGAGCATGTAGAAGATCATCGAAAAGCTGTTGAAGAACTTTGGCGGGTTTGCAAACCGGGTGGACATATTGCGATTACTGTTCCGGCATATCAATTCTTATGGAGTCCGCACGACGAAATTAACCACCATTTTCGGAGGTACACATTACCGGAGCTGAAGCGATTATTCGATAGTCTCCCCGGCGAATTCGTATACACAACTTATTATAATGCTTTTCTGTTTTTACCAATTGCTGCGTTTAGGTTACTCACCAACCTTTGGCTGCGGTTGATTGGAAAAAAAGAAAAAATGCCGGCAAGAGGCGATCATGAAGTGTTGGGAATGCATGGATGGGTGAATCGAATACTTTCGGGGATATTTCACCTGGATTATTATTGTTTGAAGGCAGGTATGCGTTTCCCTGCAGGTGTATCCATTTTAGTTTTCTTTAAAAAAAGTTAATATAGAATATAAAGCACTAGTTGCACAATCCTAATAAACCGGGCTAACACTAAAAACACGCTAAAGCATCTACTATGTCTGATTGGTTCTCCTTCTGGTCGAAAAACCCGAAACTATTTGGAATAGTAATGCAAAAGAATGCGGTGTATTTTGCCGACAAACTACTGAAAAGAAAAGTAATATTGGCAGATGATCGCGTATTGGATATTGGATGTGGTCCAGGATTCCTGGCAGAGCAGTTAGAAGATAAAGTAAAGCAATATTATGGAGTAGATGTTTCCGAAAACTGTATACAAACCTGTTTAGAAAAGTTTTCAGGAAAACCACATATACAGTTTATGCAGATTGGTTCGGCTGATAATGAAAACAGCTTGGCCTATTTTGAAAACAATGCAATGCAGTTTGATGTGATTGTAATATTAAGTGTAGTGCAATATTTTTCCGACCTACATAAAGTGGAAATGCTTTTATCGCATTGTAAGAAGATTTTATCTCCAAACGGGAAAATTATATTGTCGGATGTAATTCAATCAGATAAGGGCTTATTAAAAGATGCTTTCAGCGTTTTAGTCGACAGTATCCGGAAAAACTACTTTTTTTCATTCCTGCGATTCATGTATGCAGCACGATTTTCCAAATACAATGAGCTTAGAATAAAGCATAACCTTTTGAATATACCGCAAGAGGCAATAGATGCCATTTGTAGCAACATAAATTTGTATCCGGAATTGATGCCTACCTGCACATTACAACATAGCAGGGTAAGTTATTGTATAACGGCCCGATAGATTTACCTTCGCAATACCGATTTGATTATCTTACCAGTCTGTATGTATTTATGATATCAGTAATGAAGCAGCTGACAAGCCGACCTTTTTTTAATAATAGCCGCAACATCAGTATCCTGTATGTGGTAATAGCGATTTTGGTGAGTTGTAAGATTTTTTTCTTAGAAACCTGGGATAACTATGATTGCTTTCGGGCATCCTTTTCTCATTTAACCAACCAGCTGGATCTCTATCTTCCTTATCCTGCTGAATATCAAACCCTGTATAATTACAGCCCGAGCTTTGCAGCATTCATGGGCATATATGCTCAATTTCCCGATGGTTGGGGTATTCTCTTATGGAATCTGACGCATACCCTTGCCTTTCTGTATGCTGTTCAACAAATGCCCATAGATGAAAAGAAAAAAGTATTCATTTTATGGTTTTGTTTGGTTGAATTTATTACAGCTGCCGAAAATGTGCAAACCAATGCCAGTGTTGCAGCCCTTATCATGTTGATTTTCATTTTTCAGCAGAAAGGGAAAACAACCTGGTCGTCTCTGTTTTTTGCCCTGGGCTTTTTCTTCAAAATATATGTAGTAACTGCCGGGGTATTTTTTATTTGCTTTCAGAAGAGACTATCTTTTGCCTGGAAAGCAGTGGCCTGGGCACTTGTATTCTTTAGTATTCCTTTATTATTTGTATCATTCAACCAGCTGATTTTTCTCTACCAGAGTTGGGCAGAACGGCTGATGCACCAGTCGGAGCGGCACTCGCTTAGCTTACTCGGTATCATAGACCTGTTTCACATAAGCTTTATCAAACAAGGATATATTATGTTAGCAGGATTAATAACCATGCTACTGATACTGCTTCGAAAAGAAGTATATCAAAACCTGTCATTTCAAATAGTATATCTGGCAGCGATTTTGCTTTTCACAATTGTATTCAATCCTGGAGTAGAGTCGCCCAGCTATATCATTGCTATACCGGGAGTTGCCCTATGGTACCTCTATTCGCCAACTGCCTCCTGGAGAAAGTATTTGCTTATCTGCGTTTTTGTTTTTACCTGCCTTTCTCCAACAGAAATATTTCCCAGAATCGTTCGGGATCAGATTTTGAACCCACTCCATGTTAAAGCAATACCAGTAATTATAACCTGGTTTGTTTGTATATTTGACCTTTTTAACTGGAAGCAATCTTCTCATGTAGAAAAGCCTGCAATATGAAAGTACTGGTAACCGGGGCTGATGGATTTATAGGATCGCACCTTACCGAAATGCTGGTTAGGAAAGGATATGATGTGCGGGCTTTTGTATTGTATAACTCATTTAATTCCTGGGGTTGGCTGGATGAATGTGAGCCGGATATAGCCGGAAAATTTGAAGTGTTCGCAGGAGATATCCGAGACCCCCATGGCGTAAAAAAAGCAATGCAGGGTTGTGATGCAGTACTACACCTGGCCGCATTAATTGGCATACCCTACTCTTATCATTCTCCCGATACTTACATCGACACAAATATAAAAGGCACGTTAAATGTTGTACAGGCTGCCAGAGAATTGGGAATTGCGAAAGTTGTACACACATCTACCAGCGAAGTATATGGCACTGCACAATTTGTTCCCATAACAGAAGAACATCCACTGCAAGGCCAATCACCTTATTCTGCCAGCAAAATAGGAGCCGACCAAATCGCCCTTTCTTTTTATACTTCCTTTGAAACACCGGTTGCTGTTATTCGTCCATTCAACACCTACGGACCGCGCCAATCGGCAAGAGCAGTTATACCCACATTAATTACACAGATAGCTTCCGGTAAAAAAGAAATTCAACTGGGATCGGTTAGTCCTACCAGAGATTTTTCTTTTGTAACGGATACTGCCAATGGCTTTATAAAAGCGCTGGAATCGAAAGCAGTAATTGGAAAAGTAACCAATTTGGGAAGCGGATTTGAAATTAGCATTGGAAGAACTGCCGAATTAATTACAGAAATGATGGGAGCGGATGTTACATTCGTAACCGACAACAATCGCATCCGACCTGAAAAAAGTGAAGTAGAACGACTCTTCGCCAGCTACCAAAAAGCTCAGGAACGGATGGGTTGGCAACCGGAATATGGAGGCGAGGAAGGGTTTAAAAAGGGATTGGAAAAAACCATTCAATGGTTTAGCAATCCGGCCAACTTATCCAGATATAAAATCAACAATTACGCTATTTGATACTGGATTCGCTATACATTGAAAATTCATGCGGATGAAAAAACAGGCAGTTATACTTTGTGGAGGAAAAGGAAAAAGATTGCGTCCTTATACCATTGTTTTGCCGAAGCCGCTGATGCCAATTGGAGACTATCCAATTCTGGAAGTAATTATCAGACAACTTGCCTTACAGGGATTTGAGAAAATTACGCTGGCAGTAAATCATCAGGCCGAATTACTGGAAGCATTTTTTGGTAATGGAAGTAAGTGGAATATCAACATTACTTATTCATTGGAAGATGAACCCCTGGGTACAATGGGGCCACTAAAATTAATTCAGGATCTTCCCGAGCATTTTTTAGTAATGAATGGAGATATTTTAACAGACCTGGCCTATGGAACATTTTTCGATGAACATGTGCAACGACAATCGAATTTTACCATTTGCTCTCACGAAAGAACCGAAAAAATAGATTACGGTGTATTAGATACCCAAAACGGAATGTTAACCGGCTTTCGGGAAAAGCCCGTTAGCAGCTATGAAGTAAGTATGGGTATTTATATGATTAGTAGAACCGCCCTCAACATCATACCCCACAATGCTCCCTATGGATTCGATCATTTGATGTTAGCCTTGTTACAAAAAAAGATTCCAGTAACAGTTGAAAAATATTCCGGACTATGGCTCGATATTGGCCGACCGGATGATTACCTGGAAGCGATTGAAAAATTTGATCAGATGAAGGAATCTATTTTTTATGCGTAAGCTGCTGATTACCGGAGCGGATGGAATGGTAGGATCGCATCTTTGCCGGCAATTACAAGCATTGAACTATTCCTATTCAAAGCTCACCAGAAAAAATGGTGATATTGCAGCGGCCGAAACCTGGCAATCCATCGAACCGCATGATGTGGTAGTTCACCTGGCTGCGCAAACTTTTGTTCCAAATAGCTGGAAAAATCCCGCCCAATTTATTGAAACCAATTCGATGGGAACCTTACAGGCATTAGAATATTGCCGAAAGCATGGAGCTGCGCTGATTTTTATGAGCTCCTATTTATATGGGAATCCTGCCGCATTGCCAATACCGGAAACTGCAGCTTTATATACCCCCAACCCCTATGCGCTCAGCAAAAAAATGGCAGAAGATTTTTGTCGGTTTTACAATAGTAGCTTCCAGGTTCCTGTTACTATTCTGCGGCCATTTAATTTATATGGAGCGGGACAGGATACCAGTTTTTTAATTCCGATGTTGATTCAGCAGTCGCTCGAAAATGAAGCATTTCGGGTAAAAGATTTACATCCCCGCAGAGATTATCTCTACATAGACGATTTTATTAAAGCACTGATTTCCTGCATACCACTTGATGGCTATCATGTTCTGAATATTGGCGCTGGAAGCAGTTATAGTGTACTTGATATCATCAACACCATTCAGCAAATTCAGCAAACCCATTTGCCCGTATTGAGTGAAGCACAACAGCGCCCTAATGAAATCATGGATACGGTTGCAGATATCAGCGAAGCTAAAAAACTACTCCTTTGGCAGCCAAAAACCGATTTGGAGACCGGTCTACGCCGAATGATTGCTCATTATCAATCACTTACGAAGAGCTAACCCAGCACTTGTAAATTTAGTTTTACCTTTGCGGTATGCCTGTTGATACCCCCCAGCCATCCATTTCCATCATTATTCCGGTTTGTAATGAACGGGGAAATTTGCCCATTTTAATAGAGGAGTTGGAAAAGGTTTGTTCGGCCCTTCCCTATACCTATTCTTTCGTTTTTGTTGAAGATAGTAGCACCGACGGCACGCTGGAATACATTCGCGAACAAGCGAAACTGCATTCCCATATTTTTTACGTATCGCTCACCAAAAGTTTTGGGCACCAAAATGCTTTGAAAGCGGGGCTCGACAGGGTACATTCCGACGCTGTGATTATGATGGACGGAGATATGCAACATCCTCCCTCCCTAATTCCCGAACTCGTGCGGCAATGGGAGGCCGGCTATGATATCGTATATACGATTCGAAATGATCATAAAGACATTAGCCTTTGGAAAAAGAAAACATCGAGAATATTCTATGATGTGATTAATAATTTATCCGATATAGACATTGAGCCAGGCACTGCCGACTTTCGCCTAATGGATAAAAAAACAGTGTCCGTTTTTAGAAGCTTCCAAGAAACCGATTTGTTTTTAAGGGGTCTTATAAAGTGGATGGGCTTTACACAAATCGGCATCGAATACACTTCGGGAATAAGAAATAGCGGACAAACAAAGTACTCCTTAAAAAAGATGATACGGTTTGCTTTACAGGGCATCACCTCATTCAGCACAAAACCCTTATACATTGCGGCATATCTGGGATTATTTTTCTCACTTAGCTCCACTATATATATTCCCTATATCATTTATGCCTATACCTTCGGACATTCTGTTTCCGGATGGGGGTCGCTGATTGCTACGATTGCATTTTTTGGTGGATTACAATTAATGATTTTAGGTATCATTGGAATTTACATTGGCAAAATATATATGCAAGGCAAAAATCGTCCGCATTATATTGTGAAAGAAACCAATCTGCCATGAAGAGTAGGTATGTGTTGCTGAGTTTTGATGTGGAAGAGTTTGATATGCCGCTGGAATATGGTACTTCCATTACAGCTACCGAACAGTTATCTGTGGGAAAAAAGGGGCTGGATGCAATAGCACCCATTTTACATCATCCCAATATTGCATCCACGCTATTTACAACCGCACATTTTGCCACGCAGTTTTCGCAAAGCATACAATCTTATTCGGAAAAACACGAAATCGCATCACATACCTACTATCATTCCTGGTTTACACCCGAACACCTGAAAGCATCCAAAAATCAGTTAGAAAAAATTATTGGGGGGCCTGTTACCGGACTTCGAATGCCGCGCATGCAAGCAGTGGATTTAGCATGGGTAGCAGAAGCAGGATATGCGTATGACTCATCCTTGCACCCAACTTGGATACCAGGAAAATACAATCATCTGCGAGCTAACAGAACCCTTTCGTTTCAAAAAGGTATTTCCCAATTACCTGCATCGGTTAGTCCAAACCTACGCATACCCTTATTTTGGCTCAGCTTTAAAAATTTCCCCTACTCGGTATATAAGCAATTGGTAACGCAAACACTTAAAAAAGACGGTTACTGCTGTTTGTATTTTCATCCATGGGAATTCATTGATATTAGCGGATATGGATTACCGGCATTTACCTATCGAATTCAGGGTGAAGCATTGTTGGAAAGATTATCCATGCTCATCCGCGATCTGGAAAAAGAGGCATCTTTTATCACGATTCGTGATTTCATTCAACAGCAATCACCTAAAACCTGATTATTCGTTACAACATCCATGAATTATCTTGCCCATGCCTTGTTATCGTTTCAACAACCCGATATACTTACGGGCAACATGATTAGTGATTTTGTAAAAGGAAATCGGCAATATCAATATCCCCCTGGAATTCAACAGGGCATTCGCTTGCACCGTGCCATTGATACATTTACCGATCAACACCCTGCCATTCGGGAAGCGAAATTATTGCTAAAACCTGCAGCAGGAGGGTATTCAGGACCATTTATTGATATTGCATTTGACCATTTCCTCAGTCTGGACGCATCAGAGATCCCGCCCGAAGGATGGGAAAACTTTGCTCAATCTGTATATAAGCACCTCGAAGCGCAATCTTCCCTACTACCCGAAACTTTCAAGAAGATTTTACCCTATATGATTCAACATAATTGGTTGGCAAACTATCAATTTACCCATGCAATTGAAAAGAGTTTTCATGGAATTGCCCGCAGGGCAAAATATATAGAGGATGCTACTCCTGCCTTCCGCTTGTTTGAAAAAGAATATGATACTTTACAAACCATTTATAACAAGTTCTTTCCCGAATTGAAGGCATATACCTTTGCCAAAATGCAGGCACTATAAAATGTATCTCTTTCCAATAGCAATATTCTTCTCATAATCACTCATCTTTGCACAAATACGCTTTATGAAAACAGCTACTACTTATATCCATGCTGGCGCAAACCCCGACCCATCTACTGGAGCCATCATGACGCCCATTTTTCAAACCTCCACCTATGTACAGGAAGCACCGGGTGTAAATAAAGGTTTCGAATATGCCCGCAGCCAAAACCCTACCCGGCAGGCATTGGAAACTGCGCTGGCAGCCATTGAAAAAGGGAAATATGCACTTGCTTTCTCCAGCGGAGTTGCGGCTACCGATGCAGTAATTAAATTATTAGCACCGGGCGATCAGGTTATTGCTCCCACAGACATGTATGGAGGAACCTACCGCTTATTCACCAAAGTATTTGCAAAATTTGGTATTGAATTCAAGTATGTTGATACCGCAGTAATTGCCAACATTGAAGCAGCCGTTACCCCACAAACCAAACTCATTTGGGTGGAAACTCCTACCAATCCGCTCATGAACATTACCGATATTGCTGCTACAGCCGCGATTGCTAAAAAAGCCGGCGCCTTATTATGTGTTGATAATACTTTTGCATCCCCCTATCTGCAAAATCCACTAACCCTGGGTGCAGATATTGTAATGCACTCATCTACTAAATATCTGGGCGGCCATAGTGATGTTATTCAGGGTTGCCTCGTAATGAACGATACCGCATTGCGCGATCAATTGTATTTTATTCAGAAAAGTTGTGGGGCTGTGCCCGGACCAATGGATTGCTTTTTGGTTTTAAGAGGTATCAAAACATTGCATTTACGAATGCAGCGACATTGCGAAAATGGAGAAAAAATTGCTGCATTTCTCCGAAATCATCCTGCAGTAAGCAAGGTTTTCTGGTGTGGATTCGAAGACCACCCCAACCACGCAATAGCACGCCAACAAATGACTGGCTTTGGCGGAATGATGAGCTTCGAACTAAAAAATGATAGTCCGGAAAATGTACGTCGCGTTTTATCATCTACACACTTGTTCTCACTGGCCGAAAGCTTAGGCGGTGTAGAATCGCTTATCAACCACCCCGCATCGATGACGCATGCATCTATTCCCAGAGAGGAGCGCATTAAAAATGGGTTAACAGATAGCTTAATAAGATTAAGTGTAGGCGTGGAAGATGCAGATGATTTGATGGATGATCTGAATCGGGCTATTGGATAATCGGGCATAACTTTTTGGAATGCATTCAGCAAGTAATCGCAATAAAAAAACCACTCCCTTAGGGAAAATGCTGAATGAACGGGTAACCAGATATAACCAACCCGCTTTTATTCCGGCAGACCCTATTTGTATTCCGCATCTATTCTCGTTACCGCAGGATATTGAAATTGCCGCATTTTTTGCTGCCATACTCGCATGGGGAAACCGAACCACCATCATATCGAAAAGCAGGGAATTGATGAGGCGCATGGATGATGCTCCCTACGACTTTTGCAAAAACCATCAGCCGGAAGATGTAACTACATTATTGGGTTTTAAACACAGAACATTCAACGATACCGATTTACTGTATTTTATGGAGTTTCTGCAAATGCATTATCAAACGCATTCCAGCTTAGAAACCGCATTTATTCCGCCTGCCAATTCATACCCTTCAATTCTGCATCCTGCTGAAAAAAGACTAACCCATTTTCATCGTTATTTTTTTTCACTGGAAGATGTACCCAATAGAACCCGAAAACATATTGCTACTCCCGAAAAAGGGTCAGCCTGCAAGCGATTGAATATGTTTCTTCGGTGGATGGTTCGACAAGATAATAAGGGTGTAGATTTTGGCATTTGGAAAAAGATTCCTGCGAGCGAACTGATTTGTCCGATCGACCTACATGTTGCCAGAGTAGCAAGAAAATTACAATTACTGCAAAGAACCACCACCGACTGGCAGGCAGCGCTTGAATTAACAGAACAATTAAAAAGTTTTGATAGCAACGATCCGGTGAAATACGATTATGCTTTGTTTGGACTGGGTGTGGTAGAAAAATATTAAGGTAGTATTTAATCAAACTGAAACATACTTATCTTTATTTCTTCATCAACTATTCCGGCAATATGATAACGGATATCAGTATTTTACCCACGCTTACTCCGGATATGCTTGCGCAGGAAGTGAATGAAATGATTGCCCATAATTTTGAAGGGCTTATTCAAATCCTGTATCGTTTAGATGTGAGTGAACAAAAACTGAAAGCCGTGTTGGCAGCCAATCAGCAGGAGGATGCCGGCAAATTAATAACAGCAGTAATTTTAGAACGCCTGGCAGAAAGAGAAAAAACCAGAAATTCATTTACGCCTAATCCGGATATACCTGAAGCAGACCGATGGTAGAAAAGCATTTTTATTGAATCAGTTCATCAAGCCGCACAAATCGATAACCCTGCTTCGCATATTGTTGAATGATTGTACCCAACTGCGTAAATAACTTTTCCTTTCGGCGACTATCCGCTCCGGCATGAATAAGCAAGATACTTCCATTTAACCCATTGGGCTGTTGCTGAGCTGCTTTGTCGAGTATCGCTGCTATCTGATTATTATTCTTAAACGCCTTACCTAACTCAGGATAGGTATAGTCTGCGGGAGTTCCTAATCCCGGAGTGCAACTAAAAAGTCGGATGCCTACATCAGCCAACCAGCCGGCAACTTCAGAATTCCACCATTCATACGGAGGAATATACCATCCCGAAAAATTGTGTTCCGAAATACCCAATGCTTGCATAGCAGCAAGATTATTTTTTAAATCCTTTAGCAAAGAATCTTTCGTTACCAAAGTGCTATCCCTTTTTTTCCAATCGCAATACAATAAATGCTTGTCGGAATGAGGTCCCAGTATATGTCCTGCTTTATACAGCGCTTGAATTTCACTTGTAAAGGATGGATTTCTATAAAAATTTCCCGTGAAATAAAATGCGGCAGCAACTTTTTCTTTTTCCAAGGTTTTACGGATTGCTGGAAGCCCTTCGCCAAACTCATCCCCTGTAAAAACGAGTGCGATCGATTTATGTTGAACACTGCCGCTAACAACCGCTCCCTGCTGTATAGTGTAATCGGTTAGGGGAGCTGAGTTATGTTCAGCTTGTAGTGCAGCTAATAAATAAATTAAACTAGCCGTTCCATCCATGGTAGGTTCATTCGTGCTATAATCACCATAGTCGTCGTGATATACTGCCAGATCACTTTGAAAGGGTGCATATTCATCTGGTTCCATTAATTGAATTCCAATCAGATTTTTATAAATAGATGTATACACAGGTCCATCTATCAACCCACCATTAATGGGATATTTTTTCAAATGCGTGAAAGCGGAATGTGGATCTTCTGGTGTATCCCCTTTTGCTGGCAGTGCATATACCATGCTGGTTCCCCAGGGATTACATCCCAGTATCCAGTCTATATTCGCCTGCTCCAGATTTTGATAACTACTATCGCCCGATAATTTCCGATACCAGATACATTGAACAGCAAATTGAACGGTAAGATTATTACTACACCAGATAAATGGGATGCCACGCAAAAAAGCATTCTTACTTGCTCTTTTACGAATAATTTCCATTCCCTTTTGATAATACCCTAACATCTTCTCTTTACGAGTTCCGGAAAGCAAGCGAGCCCATTCTCCATGTCCCTCATTGATAAAAGGATACCATTGGTAATGATTGGCAGTATCGTTCATCATCCAGGGAGTAACCGGTTCCTGGGTTGCCCATGACTGTGATAGATGTATAAGGTTAGTATCTTTTCTACCCGTCATACTATACAAAGAAGCTCCGGCAAGTTCCATATCATCAACATAATTTTCTTCCGCATAGATATAGGGTGAGCGAACAGAAACCGTTTGAGTATATCCGGGTTTTTGTAACCCGTATGCCCAGGCAGAGGATGCTTTTTGATATAATGTATTCGCAAAAGCCAGATCTGTTTTTTCAAAAATCTGTGCTCCCAATGCAAAGGCGCTGGCAAATTTTCCGGCGGTGGATGCCGCACCGGTGGTTTGATTCATGAATTTGCCCCGCTGCTGTGGCTTACCATTTACAAAATATACGGGCCGTTCAAAACCTTTACCATAATATGGATCTTCTTTCGGGATTCTCATATTCACATGATCGCGATCATCCCCCAACTGATTGAATAACCAATCTCGCTGAGGATGCATTTTTAAAAGCCAGTCAATGCCCCAGCGCGCTTCATCCAATACATCTGCTGTTCCGTTTTTCCCGGTTAGGCCATTGCCTTGATATCGATCTGCAAATACTTCACGAAAATCCCGATAAGCCGCCAACAGTTGCCAGGTTGCATTGGCAGAAGTTGAGCTGTATTGTAAATAATCACTGGCATCATGCCATCCTCCGGTAACATCTATATGTGTGCTATCACGCATAGGGCCATATAATGTATATCCGTCATGGGTATGACAACTATCTTGTAAAAATGGATTAAACCCGCTTCGCTGCTGACGCATATATTGCAAACAAAAATCAGCCGTGCCATTATAAACCGTGTCACTTATTGAAAAAACAGGTGAACTACAATTGCCGGCGCGCAGATAATATTTGCCGGGAACACGAATGGCAGAAAAATTCAATCGGGCTGTATGAGAGAATGGTCCATACGCCCCAAAGGAAGTATCAGCAAACGCTTCCAGCACAATTTTTCCGGTAAGCTGGTTGACTACTACAAAACGGTTGGGAGCCGGAGCTGTTTTACTGCACCATACTGCCTGTTTTGGAGCACGGGTTGGATATCCTAATAAATTGATTCGGATCCAGCTGCTATCGGATGCCTGCAATTGTGGCAAAAGCATCATGGCAAAAATAAAAATGAGCAACCGAATTTTCATATTGGCTTATTCATTAAAGATACAACCCCGGTTTTATGTAACGATTAGCCTTACTGGGAAATATGATTCGTAAACGAATCGTAGCAGCCGAATGGTCTATTGATTATGCAGTTATCATGCTTAAGTAACCTTAGCTACATTTTATAAATCCCCTAACTGAGGACGCATTACAATATCTTCCACTACAGCAGCTGCGGAGAGTTGGGTTGCGGCGAACATCATATTGGCAACATCATCTGCCTGCATAATTCTATCGGGATTGATTCCCGCACCCTCCCAACTGGCACTCATAGTTGCTCCTAAATAAACACCGGTTACTTTAATGCCATGTGGTTTCATTTCTTCCCGCAAATTCGCATTGAATCCGGCAAGGGCATACTTGGTAATTCCATAACTACCTCCATTGGGGTATGCACGCAGCGATGCGATAGAACACATATTGAATATATGCCCCTTACCATTTGCTTTCATAGCAGGTAATAATGCCCTTGTTAGGTGGTATGCTGAGTACAGGTTGATTTCCATCAACTGATGCAATGTACCTGCCGGCTCATCCGATATATTTCCCTGAATAAACTGTCCGGCATTATTTACCAGAATATCCGGTGTACCCTGCGATAACACCCAGTCGGCAAAAGCCGATACCGAAGTTGGTTGCTGCATGTCGGCCACTTGTGCCACTATATTCGCTTGGGGGTAATGGGTTTGTAAGTCTGCTACTGTTTGATATAAATCATATTCTCCCCGGCTGCACAAGTACAAATCATATCCTGCTGCTGCAAATTTATTTGCAATCGCTTTGCCGATTCCCTTAGAAGCTCCGGTGATAACCACTTTCATCTTAATAGAAATTATTATCAACAAAGTTGCAGTTTTTTTATCGATTCCGGGTAACTATCAAAAACAGCAATGTATTTTGCAGTATGAAATATCGCCACCTTTTTTTCGATCTCGACCATACCCTGTGGGATTTTGAAACCAATGCCAAAGAGTCGCTACACGATATATTTACCTCACTTTCGTTGCAAGAAAGGGGTATTCCAGACTTTGAACCTTTTTTTACCCGTTATTCTTATCACAATCATCGTTTATGGGATAAATATACCCGTGGTGAAATTAAACAGGATGAATTGCGTTGGAAACGGATGTGGCTGGCCTTACTGGATTTCAAAGTAGCGGACGAAACGCTCTCCCGAAGAATGGCGGTTGATTTTTTAGACGTGCTGCCCACAAAAAATAATTTGTTTCCGCACACAGTTGAAATTCTTCAATACCTCACCAACAAAAACTATTCGCTTCACCTGGTTACCAATGGATTTGAACAAGTACAGCATAACAAACTGAAACACGCAAATTTGTCGAATTTTTTTACGGTGGTTACCACTTCAGAAGCCAGCAATAGCCTGAAACCGCATAAAGAAATATTTCTTCACGCCCTTCGGGAAGCCGGTGCGCAAACAACAGAAAGTATAATGATTGGCGATAACCTGGATGCAGATATTCGGGGAGGGATGAATGCAGGTTTAGATACTGTATTTGTAAATCACCTGGGAGTTACTCCGGATATTCAACCCACTTACATAGTAACCCACTTGCAAGAACTCGAAAATATATTCTAAAAAAAATCCCCTTCGAAAGAAGGGGATGTATACATTAATAGGAATGTATTAAGCTTTTTTAGCTGTTTTGCTGGAAGCTGGGGTAGTCTTTTTTTCGCCACCCTTTTTGCAGCACTCTTTTTTGCCACAATCTTTTTTGTCGCATTTTTTACCATCGCAAGCATTCGCTACGCCAGTACCTGCTAATAGGAAAGCTGCTGTAGCCAGAACAAATACTTTTTTCATACTATATTGTTTTAATTTATATATAAAGATACGAAAAAAATTCGGTCTACAAAAATGGGGGAATCTGCTATCAATTACCAGGTGGCCAGCACAGTTACACCGCCCTTAACTACTTGATTTAGTTGAACTTGCACTTTTGCGTTCAGCGGTAACAAAATATCTACCCGGCTACCGAATTTAATAAACCCAAACTCCTCTCCTTGCTGAATTTGGGTGCCTACAGGAGTATAATTGCATATCCTGCGCGCCAATGCACCCGCAATTTGTTTATACAAAATCTCTCCTTTTGTATGCCGGGCCACCACCGTCCACCGCTCATTATCGGTAGATGACTTCGGATGCCAGGCAACCAAATATAAACCGGGATGATATTGATTGTATACCACTTCTCCTGAAACCGGATTTCGGTTAACATGCACATTTGCCGGGCTCATAAATATGCTAACCTGCAAGCGTTTGTCCTTAAAATATTCCACTTCGGTTACTTCCTCAATTACCACAACTTTTCCGTCGGCAGGACAAATGATTTTACCATCATCTATTGTTAAGGTTCGGGAGGGAATGCGGAAAAAAGAAACCAGGAAAAGGAACAGGCCAAGGGTAAGAAAGAAAATAATCAGTGCGAAACGGGGATAGGCATCACTGAGCAAAGAAAAATTAGCCAAATTCAGCACGCCAAATATGAATG
>Ga0209668_10000365_pt1 | contig 18501 bp, 19 predicted proteins | sample FrelakmetPLP11PL_FD_187150 | JGI IMG/M metagenome (GOLD analysis project Ga0209668, IMG submission 187150) | Freshwater lake sediment microbial communities from the University of Notre Dame, USA, for methane emissions studies - PLP11 PL (SPAdes)... | ecosystem: Environmental > Aquatic >... | reverse complement strand
GAGGGGCATGCGCGCCAGCGTGCGCAGGAACGACGGCCCGGTCAGGGGCCGTGCCTCGCCGACGAGCCGCGCCACGAAGGCGAGCGATCCCTCGCGCTCGAGCGTGATGCGGATGTCGAGCCGATCGCCCAACGCGCCGAAGCGAAACGCGTACGTCCCGGACACGTCGTAGAACGGCGAGACGTAGAGCGTCTTCGTCACCGGCGTGCGCGTGCTCCACGCGCCGCCATCGTGCTCCAGATCGTCGAGCAGGTAGATGCAGCGCTCACCGAACGTGTTGTTCACCTCGGCCACGACCGCGACGATCGAGCCGTCGGGCCGCAGCGCGTGATGGAAGCTCACCGGGTTGAACGCGTGGCCCATGAGCCGCGGCATGGTCACCGAGACCAGGCGCGTGAAGTCGGTCACGCCGCGCTCGGCGAGCAGCGCGCGGAGGCGCCCGGCCAGCGACATGGCCGCGCCGTCCAGGTAGTCGCGGTCGAACAGCGCCACGGGCCGCGCGCGATTGTGGCCGAACCAGCGGTGCCGCGCGGCCAGGCCGGGCAACTCGTCGAGGTCGAATGCAAACACGTACACGGGGTACTGGAACCGGTGCGACACCGGGCCCAGCCGCGCGTGCATGAGCTTGCCGACATAGATCCTCGAGTTCACAGCGTCGCTCCCAGGGCCTGCCCCACCGCGGCCGCCGACGCCACCGCGTCCTCGTGGAAGCCGTAGCGGAAGTAGCTGCCGCAGTAGTACGTGTGGCGCACGCCGTTCAGGCTCGGCAGCTCGGCCTGCGTGGCCAGCGCCCGCGCGTCGTAGTACGGGTGCATCCAGGTGATCCGCTCCACCACCGCGCGCTCGTCGATCGGCGTCTGGCGGTTGAGGGTGACGCACCACGTCTGCTTCGTCTTCAACCGCTGCAGGCGGTTCATCCAGTAGGTCACGCACACCGGCGCCAGGCCCGACTTCGCCGGCTCCTCCTCGTAGTTCCACGCCGCCCAGGCGCGGCGGCGCGGCGGCAGGACCGACGCGTCCGAGTGCAGCACCGCGCGATTGACCGTGTAGCGCCACGCGCCGAGCAGGCGGCGCTCGTCGGCGCTCGGGTCCTCGAGCATGGCCAGCGCCTCGTCGGCGTGCGCGGCGATGACGACCCGATCGTAGCGTTCCGCGCGCCCGGCGGTCACGATCGCACCGTGCTCGTCGCGCCGCACGGCGCGCACCGGCGCGCCGAGGCGCACCTCGCCGCCGTCGTGGCCGAACTGCGCCAGCAGCGCCTTCACGTACGCGTGCGAGCCGCCCGTCACCGTGCGCCAGCGCGGCGCGCCGGAGAGCTGCAGCAGGCCGTGGTTCTCGAAGAACTGCAGGAACGCCGTCGCCGGGAAGGCCAGCACCTCGGCCGTGCACGTCGACCAGATCGCCGAGGCCATCGGCGCCAGGTACCAGTCGCGGAACCCGTCGGACAACCGGAGCCCGCGCACGTAGTCGCCGATCGACACGCCGCCCAGACGCCCGGCCCTGAGGTCGGCGCGCGCGCGCCCGTTGAAGCGCACCAGGTCGCCCAGCATGCGCAGGAACGCCGGCGAGCCCAGCGAGCGCCGGCGGGAGAACAGGCCGTTGAGGCCCGTCCCCGCGTAGTGGAATCCGTCCCGCGCGCGGTGATAGCTGAACGACATGTCGCTGGCCTGGCTCGCGACTCCGAGGCGCTCGAGCAGGCGGACGAAGGTCGGATAGTTCCGCGGATTGAACACGATGAACCCCGTGTCGACCGGCGTCCCGGCATCGGGCCCGTCGGGCAGCACGACGGTGTACGTATGGCCGCCGGGCCGGGGATTCTTCTCGTAGAGGACGACGTCGTGCCGGGGCGCGAGGAGCCAGGCGGCCGTCAGGCCCGCCACCCCGCCGCCGATCACGGCGATGCGGAGACGCGGCTGCGGCGTGCCGATCGGCCCTCCCTCGCCTGCGACGGTCGGGAATGGAGAGCTCACCTCGGGAACATGCCTTGCGGATCGCAACGGCGCAAGATCGCCACGCTCCACGTGGCCGGGGCACGCCGGACTTTGCGCCAACCGAACGCCGACCGGGGTTTCTGCGCACGCCGCCATTGCTCTCGCGCCCCGGAGGCCCTACCCTTGAGGGGCCCATGCGCCCACCCACGGTCCCCCGTCCCGCACGCCGCTTCGCCGCGCTCGCCGTCACGGCCCTCCTGGCCGCGGCCCTGACGCGCGTGTCCGCCGCGCCCGCCCCGGCCAGCGCCGCGAAGCCGACCGGATCGATCGAGGCCCGCGTCATCCAGTTCGGCGTCCCGGTTGCGGGCGTCCCCATCCAGGCGCGGAACACCGGCGAGCCCGGACTCGATGTGTGGATGGAAGACTCGACGGCGGTCATCGACACGACCGACAAGAACGGGGTCGCCCACCTGCGCGGGCTCGTCCCCGGCCGCTATCGCGTGCTCGCGCACTGCGGCCGGCTGACGGGCGATCGCATCGCCGGGACGATCTCCACCAGGGCCGACGTGATCGCCGGCCAGGTCGCGCACTCGACGCTCACGCTGCGCCCCGGCGGCCGCATCCGCGGCCGCGTCATGGAGGGCGAGCGCCCGGTCAGCCGCGCGACCGTCGAGACGCAGACCATCGACGCAATCGCATCGAGCTGCCCCACGCTGGATGCGCGCAACCCGGGGCCGGATGGGCGGTTCGAGGTGGGTCGTGTGCCGATCAACACGCATCTCTGGATCAAGGTCTACCGCCCCCTGGGCGGCGGCGACGTGCAGCTGTGGAAGGACTTCACCCTGGCCGACGCGGACACGATCGAGGCGACGTGGAACTTTCCGGCGCTCGACTCGGCGCAGCTGGCCACCCTCCGCGTGGGCGTACGCATCCCCGGCGAGGGTCCGGTCGACATCGGCCGCATTGAACTGTCCACCATCCACCCGGACGGCTGGCGCTACTTCGCAGGCTTCGACTTCACCATCGGGGACACGCTGCACACGCTGCCCTCGGTCCCCCCGGGGCGCTATGGCCTGCGCGCGACGTCCCGCGCCGGCACCAAGAAGTGGTGGAACGCCCAGCCCGAGTCGCTGGTCGTCGAGCCGGGCGCGAACATCACCCGGCTCCTTACCGCCAGCTACCCCCGCTGATGCGCGGCCCCGTGCTCACTTGCACGGAGCCTGCTCCTGGACCCCCGCCTTGCGCAGGATCCACATCATCGGACACCAGTTGGTGAATCCTGACTGCAGCAGGTTCAGCCCCACAAACGCCGTGAACGCGTAGAACCAGGGGTTCACGAACGTCCCCAGCGCCACCGACAGCAGGATGAACACCCCGGCGATGGCCCTCAGGCTGCGATCGACCGTCATCTTCCTCACCTCCCCTCGTTCTGGTCATGCTTGCGATTCGACAGATAGTAGAGCACCGGAACCGCCACGCGCGACAGCAGGGTCGCCGCGACCTCGCCGCCCATCAGCGCGACCGCCAGCCCCTGGAAGATCGGGTCGAACAGGATCACGCCGCTGCCCACCACCACGGCGGCCGCGGTGAGCACCATCGGCCGGAAGCGCACCGCGCCCGCGTCGATGACGGCCTCCGCAATCGGCAGCCCCTGCGAGCGCCGCAGCTCGATGAAGTCGACAAGGATGATCGAGTTGCGCACCGTGATTCCCGCCCCGGCAATGAAGCCGATCATCGACGTCGCCGTGAAGTAGGCGCCGAACAGCGCGTGGGCCGGCAGGATGCCGACCAGGCTCAACGGGATCGGCAGCATGATCACCAGCGGGGTGACGAACGAGCGGAACCAGCCCACGGTCAGGATGTAGATCAGCACCAGCACGACGGCGAACGCGGCCCCCATGTCGCGGAACACCTCGAACGTGACGTGCCACTCGCCGTCCCACTTCAGCGCGTAGCCCTCGTCGCTGTCCGGCAGCTGCGTGCTGAGCTGGTGCACGGCGCGCCCGTCGGGCGCGACCAGCGCGTCGATCTTCGGCCGCAGGCCGGCGATGGCGTAGACCGGGCTCTCCTCGCGGCCCGACGTCTCACCCAGCACGTAGACGACGCGGTGCATGTTCTTGTGATGGATCTCCGGCGGCGTGCTGTCGCGCTCGACGCGGGTCAGCTCGGACAGCGGCGTCGCGCGTGGACCGGCGCGCAGCGCGCCCAGTGCCGCCAGGTCGACGCGATCGGCCGGCGCCAGCCGCACGTGCAGCGGCACAGCCTCGGCCTCACGCGGCGCGCGCAGCACCCCGGCATCGGCGCCGCCGAACAGGGTCGCGACGGCGCGCGTCACGTCGCCCGCGCCCACGCCGGCGAGCGCGGCGCGATCGCGATCGACCACCAGCCGCGTACGCGGCGGGCCCTCGGTGACCATACGATCGACGTCGACCACGCCGGGCGTGGAGGTGAAGACGCCCTCGACCTGTCGCGCCAGCTTGCGCTGCCCCTCCATATCGGGCCCGTAGACCTCGGCCACGAGCGTGGAGAGGACCGGCGGCCCCGGCGGCACCTCGACGACCTTGATGCGCGCGCCGTGACGGCTGGCGATCGCCTCGAGCGCCGGGCGCACGCGCCGGGCGATCGCATGGCTCTGCTCCTTGCGCTCCCCCGCGGGCGCGAGGGTGACCTGCACCTCGGCCAGGCGCGACTCGGTCCGCCGATCGTAATGGCGCACCAGCCCGTTGAACGTGACCGGCGCCCCGACGCCGACGTAGACCTGGTGGTGCCGCACCACCGGCTCCTGCGCCACGCGCGTCGCGATCTCCTCGGCCGCGGCGAGCGTGGCCTCGAGCGCGGTGCCCGGCGGCATGTCGAGGACGACCTCGAACTCGCTCTTGTTGTCGAACGGAAGCATCTTCACCGCCACAACGCGGAACGCCACCAGCGACATCGCGGCCAGGAGCATGAGGACGACGCTGGCGAAGAACAGGTTGCGCGAGAGCGCGTGCGACAGCAGGCGGTGCATCCACGCGCGGTACAGGCGATCGAGGCGTCCCTCCCTGGACGCCCCGCCGCCTGCGTGGCCGTGGGCCTTGAGCGCGCGCCGCGCCGCCCAGGGCGAGACGGCGAACGCCACCGCCAGCGAGAACACCATCGCCAGCGAGGCCCCGATCGGGATCGGCTTCATGTACGGGCCCATCAGCCCGCCCACGAAGGCCAGGGGCAGGATCGCCGCGATGACCGCCGCGGTCGCGAGAATCGTCGGATTGCCCACCTCGTCGACCGCCTCGACGACCCTACGGTCGAGCGAGCGCGCGTCGTCCATGCCCAGGTGGCGGGCGATGTTCTCGACCACGACGATCGCGTCGTCGACCAGGATGCCGATCGAGAAGATGAGCGCGAACAGCGTCACGCGGTTGAGCGTGTAGCCGAGGAACTTGTAGAGGAACAGCGTCAGTGCCAGCGTCACCGGGATGGCGACGGCGACGACGATCGCCTCGCGCCGGCCCAGCGCCAGCGCGATGAGCACGACGACCGACAGCGTCGCCAGCAGCAGGTGGAAGATCAGGTCGTCGGACTTGTGCTTCGCGGTCTCGCCGTAGTCGCGCACGGTGGTGATGCGGATCGCGTCGCCCAGCAGGGCCGGCTCGAGCTCGGCGACGCGCCGGTGCAGGGCCTCGACCAGCGCCGTCGCGTTCACGCCCGGGCGCTTGGTCACTTCGATCGTGACCGCCGCGTGTCGCCGGCCGTCGGCGTCGCCGAACAGGACGTAGTTCGTGGGCTCGCCTGCGCCGTCGACCACGCTTGCGATCTCCGACAGGCGCAGGGGGCGCCCGTCGCGCGTCGCGACGACGATCGAGCGCACGTCGGCGACGTCGGCCAGCGGCGCGTCGGCGCGCAGCTCCGCCGCCATGCCGCCGCGCACCAGCGTCCCGGCCGGCATGGACAGGCCGGCCTGGTCGAGCGCCGCGAGGAGTTCACCCGCGCCGACGCCAGCGGCGGTCATGCGCGACGGATCCGGCTCGATGCGCACCATCCGCGGCTCGCCGCCCAGCAGGCCGATGCGCGCCACGCCCGGCTCCTTGCGCAGCTCCGCGGCCAGTTCGGCCGCCACGCGGCGCAGCTCCGAGCTGCCCATGCCGGCGCTCTCGGGGGACCACAGCGTGAGCGCGAGCACGGGCACGTCGTCGATCGAGCGCGGCGCGACGTCGACGACGCGCGCGCCGGCCGGGAAGCCGGGCACCGCCTCATCGAGGCGCGTGCGCAGGCGAATGAGCGCCTGCTCGGGATCCGAGCCGACCTCGAAGCGGGCGATGATGAGGACGCCGTCGTCGCGCGTGGTCGAGTAGAGGTACTCCAGTCCGGGGATCTGCCACAGGCGCCGTTCCACCGGGTCGGTGAGCTGGCGTTCGATCTGCGCCCCCGGGGTCCCGGGCCAGGCCAGCGTCACGTCGATCATCGGCACCTTGATCTGCGGCTCCTCCTCGCGCGGCAGCGTGGACAGCGCGAGAAGACCCAGCAGGATCGAGGTGAGGATCGACAGCGGCGTCAGCCGCGAATGCAGCAGCGCGCCGGCGATGCGCCCCGCGATCCCCAGCTTGCCGGAGGCCGGGCTCACGACCGCGGGCTCACGCGGCGACCATCGGTGACAGCCCCCGGATCGAGCACGAGCACGTCGCCGGCGGTGACGCCCGCGGCGATCTCGACGCGATCACCCTGGACCGGTCCGAGCCGCACCCAGCGCAGCCGGGCGCGCTGCTCGACGACGACGTACACGCCGTCGAGACCGCCGCGGTGGACGATCGAACGGGAGGGAACGAGGATGGCGCTCGGCTGCGAGGCGGCGTCCCTCCCGTCGATCCGGGCCGCGGGGGGAGACGGCCACGTGATGCGCACGCGCGCGAATGCGCCCGCCTCGAGGGCGCCCGCGGGCGCGCTCGGCGAGACGTACAGCCGCCGCGAGCGGCTGCCGGAGTCGGTCATGCCCTCGACGCGGACGAGGCGCGCGGGAACCCACGCGCCTTCGCCGACGGCGATCTCGAAGGCCGCGCCCGCGATCCCGTCGAGACGCGACTCGGGCAGGTCCGCGGCCACGTCTCCTGTCGCTCGCGAGCGCAGCGTCAGGATCGCCTGTCCGGCGGGCACGTCCGCGCCCGGATCGACGTGGCGGCGGACGACCACGCCGTCGAATGGCGCGACCAGGCGCGTGCCCGACGACCACACCGCAACCTCCGCGCTCGCCGCGGCGCGCTCGGCCGCCGCGGCGCGCGCGGCGGTCTGCGCCACCTCGAACTCACGGAGCGCCACGACGCCGCGCGTGTACAACGATTCGAGCCGCGCCTCCTGGCGCGACGTGCGTTCGTCGCTGACGATCGCCGACGCCAGTCGCGACCGCGCCGCCGCGACGGCCGCGGCCGCCTCGGGGGCGTCGAACTCAGCCAGCGTCTCGCCGACGCGGAACGATTCGCCCTCGCGCCGGACGAGGCGCGTGAGCCGACCGCTCACGCGCGATTCGAGCGTGACCTCGGCCCGCGCCTCGACGCGGGCGGGCAGGACGAGCGAGCTGGCGCCGTCCTCGGCGGCGATCGCGAGCGTCGAGACGGCCACGGCCGGGCGCTGGTCCTCGGCGCGGTGGGCGCCGGACTCGCCGTGCGGCCCGCCGCACCCGGCGACCAGGCCGGCCGCGGCGAGGACTGCGACGACACGAAGGGTCTTCAGCATTTCACCTCCCGGGGAGAGGTCCCGAAGCGGGCGGCCCGTCTGCTAGGATGCCGACCGATCCGGGATCCGGACGCGCCCCATGCGCGCTCTCGTTCCCACACCGATAGGAGACACAAACCTGCCCGGAGGATACGCCTGCCGATGAGCCCCGAAGCCACACCGTTTCGACCCGCCAAGTCCAAGCCGGACAAGGGGATGGCGAAGGCCCGCCCGGCAGGCCACAAGGCCGAGCAGCGCCTCGCCGCCCAGGCCCAGGCCGGCGACCCGGCGGCGATGCGCCGCCTGCTCGAGGAACTTTCGATCCCGATCTACAAGTTCGGGCGCCGCTTCTGTCGCAACGAGGAGGACGCCCAGGACGTGATGCAGGAGTCGCTGGCCGCGCTCGTGCGCACCCTGCCCCGCTGGCGCGGGGATTCGGCATTGTCGACGTGGGCCTACAGCGTGGCGCGCAACACGTGCGGACGCATGCGCCGCCGGCGCGCCGGCGCGCCACAGCGCCTCGAGTCGCTCGAGGACGAGGCGACGAACTCCGCAGCGCTGCGCATCGCCTCCCCGGGGCTGGATCCGGCACGCGAGTTCGAGCGCACGTCGCTGCGCGAGGCGCTCGACGCGGCGCTTGCGGCGCTGCCCGCCGCACAACGCGAGGTCGTCGTCCTGCGCGACGTCGAAGGACTGTCGACGCGCGAGGTCGCCACCGCCCTCGGCCTGGCCGAAGAGGCGGTGAAGTCGCGACTGCACCGCGGCCGGCTGGCGCTCCGCCGCGCGCTCGCCGCCGAGCGCGGCGAGAAGGTCCGCGCCCCCCGCGGCAACTGCCCGGACACGGCCCGGATGCTCAGCCTCCACCTCGAGGGAGAACTCGACGCGGCCACCTGCCGCCGCCTCTCGGCCCACGTCGAGCAGTGCTCCGACTGCAAGCACGCCTGCACAACGCTGCGCCGCACGCTCACCGCCTGCGCCCGCCTGGGCGAGGCCGCCGTCCCCGCCGCGACCCGCGCCGCGATCCGCCGCGCGATCAAGGCGGTGATCGAGGCGGACACCGCAGCGGCGGCAGATTAGTCGCCCGGCGGGGCGGATCAAGCGTGCGCACGCCCCTCGGCTCGCCCCTCGGTCGCACTCCACCCGCCCGAATCGGCAGCCTCAACCTCCCGTTCGAGCCATGGGAACGTGCACGGTCTTGCGAGGTCCGGACTCCGGACTCGCCCGTCGCCGCTTCGCCCTCATGAACTCTGCGCCGAAGACCCGCTCGGCCTCGAACTGGTTGTGCGCGCGACAGCGCAGGCGAAGACCATTCACGGTCGATTTCCCGCCGCGCGCGAACGGAACGACATGGTCGAACTCCAGGCCCCTCCGCGTGGAACAACGCCGGCCGTCCTCGCTCGTGAACGTGCACTGCGCCAGGTCCCGTGCCCACACGGCGCGGCGAATCGCGGCGGGAATCGTCCGGGTGCGCGCATCCGGCCGCCGGGGAGTCTCCGCAAGCGGCCGCTCCGTCCTCCCGGCCTTTCGCCTCAGCAGCTCCCTCCTCAGAGTCTCGAGCGCCCGCTTGAAGACGGCAACCACGTCTCCCGCCGGGACCGAGTACCCGAGCAGAGCCTGCACCTCGCGCAGGACCGTATGGGTAGCCTCGTCGATGGGGAGTCGAATGAGGTAACTGGCCGGCTCGAAAGCAGCTCCGACCCCGGCCTCGGGGGACGAAACCTGCAGATCAACTCCTCCCGGGAGGAGTTGATTTGCACGGAGTGACTCGGCCTGTTCCGCCTCGACCTTCGCCGCGACGGCGAGGAGCGTTCTCTCGGCTCCGCTCGCGCTCTCGGCGCCCGGCGAGACCGCCTGCCCGATCCCGATCGCGACCGGTTCGCAGCGCGCCCGGATCCAGACGATCCTGCCCCGAGGTTCAGGAGTCACCGCGGGCGCAGCCGGCGCGAAGCGGCGAGCAAGCCACCCCTCGATCTCTTCCCGCGTGCGGTGCGTCGCCGCAGCGACCAACTCGTCGGCGTTCTCGTCCGCCAGGTGCGGGGCGAGCAGGCAGATCGCGGTGAGATGAAGCCGGCCCTCGGCCACGTCCCGCAGGAGCCTCGGGAACCGGCGTGCGGCACGTGCGGCTCGGATGCGGTTGTATGCCGAGCCGTCCGAGAAGCGCAACCGCTCGACGCAGTACACGTGCATGGATGAACAGGCCGCGGCAAGATACAACCGTCGCGCATCCACCTCCGCGAGATGGGCGAGGAGCTCCGCGGTGACCGCGCGATCCTGTGCGACGATCCGGTCGAGGGAGCGGAGGAGCATCGTGTCGTCGAGCTGCGTGATCCGGTTCGAGTTCACTGTCGGTCTCGCTTCGGGGGCGAGTGCGACTGCGCTGGTCCGATGAGTCCCGGCTACGGAGAGAGAATACTCCCACTCCCACGCCCGCTCGCAACCGCGCCAGGAGCGTGCCGCGGTCCTCCGCGCGACCCGAACGCCATGCCGGGTCGCGATCGGCGATCCTGGGCCAGGCATGGCGCACACGCACGCGTCCCCGGCGCGCCCACGTGATCGCGAGGCGCTCGTCGCGCAGAATCCGTCAACAGGAAATCGCGCGATCGCTCACCGGGGAGTCACGGGAAAGAGCGTTCCCGAGACCCGCCAGGACGATCCCGCATCCCGCAACGGCCGGATGCGCGCGACACGACAGCGATCGTCCCCCGGGTTCCATTGCACGTTGTCCGCGCGCTTCCAGAGCAGCCGGCGTGGACCGAGCACGGCGCGATCGGATGAGAGTAACCGGGCCCTCACCCGCGATGCCTGCTCACCCAGCGCGCCCGACAGCCGTCGCTCGAGTTCCTCGAGGTCCGACCCGTCATGCGTGTGGAACGCGGCCACGAGGCCGTCCACGAGGGGCTTCACGACGGAGAGCACGGAGACGCCGGCCGCCGCCGGCACGTGCAGCACGAGATCCACGCCGAAGTCGCCGACGATCGCTTGACCGATTCGTATGTCCGAGTCCGCAGCGTCGTGGATGGCGCGCCAGACACCGGAAGGCTTCGAGTCGGCCCCCAGGACGGGGATCTCCAGCGACCGCAGGTCGGCCGCAGGCGTCCCCACGCTCCAGTGACGGAATTCCGCGTCCGGCGGGTCGACGGCGTACTCGACGACGACGGGATCCTCGAACCCCTCCGGCATCTTCCCTTCCGGGGCGAACTCCCACGCGAGCCCGGCGGCGAAGGCCCCGGCGAACGATCCGGCCCCGACGTTGTAGAAGAGGATGTTCTCGGCGTCCGGAGAGCCCACGAGGGCCGATCGCTTTGCGTGCAGGCACCCGCGAAGGACGTCGTTCGCTCCGGCACGCAGGTGCGCAACCTCCTCACGAATGCGATCGCGAAGCAGGACGGCGTCCCCCTTGGGCTCGAAGGGAAGAGCGAATGGACTTCCGATGCGAATCGGCCCGGCGGCGCCACTTCGTCGCACCGTGATGACGGCACTCGGATCGTCGGACCTTTCGGGACCGCGCTTCGGTTCGATCGTGGAGTCCAGCCGGACAGCGCTCGTCATGGCAGCCGCGCCGAGGCAGCGGCATGCCGTCGAGGCGGCGGGGAAGGCATCCTCCGACATGCTCCTCGACTTGAACGCGTGGTACGAACCGTTCTTCCCCTTGCCGTCGATGACCTTTTGCATGAAGTAGAGCTCTTTCACCGAACTGCGGGGCAGCCTGTGCAGTTTCGTCGCGGTCGCCTTGTCCACGATCACGAGCCAGGCGCCCTCCGTGACGGCCGCTCGAAACTGCTCGATCCTCTCCAGTCGCATGTTCAATCCTCCCACTCCACCCGCGGCTCATCCTCATCCAGGCCCATCACCGTCTCCAGCCGATCCCACAGGTCTCCCCAGTCGCGCGGCTCGTCGCGATAACGCGCCCCGACCAGCCCGCGCGCACGCAGCTCCGTCTCCAGCCGCCGTGCGACGTCGGACGACAGCACCCGCGGCAATGCCGCCCGTCGCACCTTGCCGCCCGTTGCCAGCGCCGTCTCCACCGCCGCCAGCGCCTCGCCGTATGCAGCCTCGTCTTCACGCCGACCCATGCCGCCTCCTCCCCGTCCCGCAATGCCGCCGAGGGCCCGACCCCACCTCCCGCGAAAAACGAATCGCCCCGGGAGCGTGAACCCCCGGGGCGACCATTTTCGCAGCACGCATTATCGCTTGCAGCACAGAAGGTTACAACCCACCCCCCGAATCCGCCCCGCTGGTCGAAGGGATTCGTGAGCCCTCCGGCGCGGCATGGGAGCAAGCGCCCCTCCCTGAAGCAACGCACCACCCGGAACTCAGCGAGGCGCTTGCGACGCCTCTCTGACGCGTCGGAGGGCTCACGAAGCCCTCCGGCAAGCGGAGGTGGTTACTCGCCACCCTTCTTCGTGCGCGTCGTCTTCTGCTGCGGACCGCCCTTGCCGCCGCCGGCCGGACCGGCCTTCTTGGCGCCACGTCCCGGCTTCGCCGGAGCAGCACCCGCAGCAGCCTTCTTCGGAGCGGCCTTCTTCTTGCCCTTCGCCTTCGGCGTCTCTTCGCCCTCGGCAGCGGACTCTTCGTCGTCGGCGGCGGCTTTCGCCTTCTTGCCACCCTCCGCCTTCGCCAGGTCCTTCGCCTCGGCGGCCTCGATGCGCCGCTTGCGGTCGTCGGCCTTCTGCGCCTCGGACTTCACCAGCTCGAACACGGCGATCTCGCCGGCGTCACCGAGGCGACGGCCCTTGCGGATGATGCGCGTGTAACCACCGGCGCGCTCCTTGTACCAGGGAGCGATGGTGTCGAAGAGCTTCTTCGTCGCGTCCTCGTCGAACAGGTACGAATCGACGTGACGACGCGCGGACAGGTCCCCGCGCTTGGCGAACGTGATCATGCGCTCGGCCACGCGGCGCGCTTCCTTGGCCTTCGCCACCGTGGTCTCGATCCGCTCGTGGATGAAGAGCGACGTGACCAGGTTGCGCAGGAGGGCGCGACGGTGCTCGTGGGTGCGCGACAGCTTCCGGAACGATACGCGATGACGCATGGCTGGTCCTTAGAACGTGTCCTCGCCAGAATCCGGCGAGTACGACGTGGTCTGAGGCTCGGCCGGCGCCTCTGCGGCGGGCCGAGCGCTCCGGCCCGAGTAGAACATGGAGACGTCCATGCCGAGGCCCAGGCCCATGTCCGTGAGGACGTCCTGGATCTCCTTCAGGGACTTGCGTCCGAAGTTGCGGTACTTCAGCATCTCGGGCTCCGACTTCTGCACGAGATCGCCGATGGTCTTGATGTCGGCCTGCCGGAGGCAGTTCGACGAACGCACGGACAGCTCGAGCTCCTCGACCGAGCGATCCAGCTTCTCGCGCATGCGCGTCTTGTTCTCGTCGACGATCTCTTCCTGCTCTTCCTCGATCGGCGTCTCGACGTCGACGAAGAGGCTGAAGTGATTCGCGAGGATCTTCGCCGAGATCGACAGTGCGTCCTTCGGCAGGATCGAGCCGTCGGTCCACACCTCGAGCGTCAGCTTGTCGTAGTCGATGCGCTGACCGATGCGGGTGTTCTCGACGTTGTAGTTCACCTTGAGCACCGGCGAGAACAGCGCGTCGATCGGGATGGTGCCGATCGGGCGGTCCTGCGCCGTGTGCTGGTCGGCCGCCACGTAGCCGCGCCCACCATCGATCTCGACCTCCATGCGGAGGTCGCCGTCCTTGTTCACACTGGCGATGTGCTGGTCGGGATTCAGGATCTCGACGTCGGCATCGATCTTGAGATCGCCCGCCCGGACCACACCCTTGCCGGTGAGCGTGAACTCACCCTTCTTGGGACCGTCGCCCATCAGCCGGAAGCGCATCTGCTTCAGGTTGAGGATGACTTCCGTCGTGTCCTCGATGACGCCGGACAGGCTCGAGAACTCGTGCAACGCTCCATCGATCCGCACCGCGGTGACCGCTGCGCCCTGAAGCGACGACAGCAGGACGCGACGCAGCGCGTTCCCGAGCGTGAGGCCGAAGCCGCGCTCGAGGGGTTCGATCGTGAAGCGGCCGTAACGGTCGGTCGAAACCGCGTCGTCGATGACGGCCTTCTTCGGCATCTGCAGGCTCTTCCACTTCATGACGATTCCGCCTCCTTGAGAAGCGTCCGCCCTCGGACGACTACTTCGAGTAGAGCTCGACGATGAGCTGCTCGGTGACGGGCACCGGGATCGACTGGCGCGACGGCGCCATGAGCACGCGACCCGTACGGGCCTGGCTGTCGAGTTCCAGCCATTCGGGGACGCTCTGTCCCTTGCGCTTCTCCAGAGTTCCGGCGATGACGGTCAGGTCGCGCGACTTCGCGCGGATCGCGACCACGTCGCCGGGACGGGTCACGTAGGACGGGATCGACACCTTCTTGCCGTTCACCGTGACGTGGCCGTGGCGCACGATCTGGCGGGACGCCGACCGCGACGGGGCGAGCCCCAGGCGGTACAGGATGTTGTCCACGCGCATCTCGAGCATCTGCAGCAGGGTCTCGCCCGTCACGCCCTTGCTCTTCTCGGCCTTGTGGAAGTAGTTGCGGAACTGACGCTCCAGCACGCCGTAGATACGACGCGCCTTCTGCTTCTCCCGCAACTGCAGTCCGTAGTTCGTCTCCTTCACGCGACGGCCCTTGCCGTGCTCGCCGGGAGCGTAACCGCGTCGCTCGACGGCGCACTTGTCGGTGAGGCAGCGCTCGCCCTTGAGCATGAGCTTCACGCCTTCCCGACGGCACAACCGGCACCGCGCGTCGTGATAAACAGCCATGAAATCCTCCTAGACGCGCCGGCGCTTCGGCGGCCGGCAACCGTTGTGCGGAATGGGAGTCACGTCCTTGATGGCCGCGATCTCGAGGCCCGCGGCCTGGAGCGAGCGAATGGCCGCTTCCCGGCCGGCACCCGGACCCTTCACCCACACTTCGACGCGCTTGAGCCCGAGATCCTTCGCTTCGCGCGCCGCCGCCTCGGCCGCCACCTGCGCCGCGAACGGAGTGCTCTTGCGCGATCCCTTGAATCCGGCCTTGCCGGACGAAGCCCACGAGATGACGTTCCCGTCGGTGTCGGTGATGGTCACGATGGTGTTGTTGAAGGAGGCGCGCACGTGGGCCACGCCCGTGCTCGGCACACGCCGGTCCTTCTTTCGAGCCTTCTTGACTTCAGCCACGGATGCCTCCTGTTATCCCTTCTTCCCGCCGCGGGCCACCTTCTTGGCGGCGGCAGTCGTCTTCTTCGGCCCCTTGCGGGTCCGCGCGTTCGTCTTGGTGCGCTGTCCCCGGACGGGCAGTCCGCGGCGATGCCGCAGGCCCCGGTACGCGCCGATGTCCATGAGTCGCTTGATGTTCATCGCGACTTCGGTCCGGAGCGCGCCTTCGACCTTGAACTCGCGCTCGATGACGTTACGAAGCTTGGCGCTGTCCTCCTCGGACAGGTTCTTGACCCGGACATCCGCGTTCACGCCCGTCATGGCGAGGATCTTCCTCGCCGAGGTGGGGCCGATTCCGAAGATGTAGGTCAACGCCACTACCACCCGCTTCTCGGCGGGCAGGTCGACACCGGCGATACGAGCCAACGTCCCTCTCCTTTACTTCTGCCGCTGCTTGTGGCGCGGGTTGCGGCTGCAGATGACCCGGATGACGCCCTTGCGTCGGACCACCTTGCAGTTCTCACAGATCTTCTTGACCGACGAACGAACCTTCATGGCGTATCCACTCCTCGCACTCTTCGCACAACTGGGCGCAGCCCCGCCCCGGGGTTCCGCTCGCGACGAACCGCTACTTGTAGCGGTAGATGATCCGGCCGCGGGTCAGGTCGTACGGGGACAGCTCGATGGTCACCTTGTCCCCGGGCAGGATGCGGATGAAATGCATGCGCATCTTGCCGGAGATGTGGGCGAGCACCTGGTGACCGTTCTCCAGCTTCACGCGGAACATCGCGTTGGGCAGGGGTTCGACCACCGTCCCTTCGACCTGGACGCCTTCTTCTTTCGCCACGCGCGATCGTACTCCCGGACTACACGGAGCGCGGACTCGTCGAGAGGATCTCGGGAGTCACCCGCCCCACCGCGATGGTGTGCTCGAAGTGCGCGCTACGGCGCCCGTCGCGTGTCACCACCGTCCATCCATCGCCCTTGGTGAACACATCCGGGCGACCTGCGTTGACCATTGGCTCGATGGCGAGCACCTGGCCGACGGACAACCTGAGACCCTTCCCCGGCCGCCCGTAGTTGGGCACCTGCGGGTCCTCGTGCAGCTGGCGACCGATGCCGTGGCCCACCAGGTCGCGAACGACCGTGAACCCGGCGGCCTCGACGTGACTCTGCACGGCGTGGCCGATGTCGCCGATCCGATTGCCGTCGACGGCCTGCGCGATCCCCGCGTGCAGGGACTCGCGCGTGACGTCGATCAGGCGCTGCGCCTCGTCGTCGATCTTCCCCACCGGGAAGGTCCGTGCCGAGTCGCCGTACCAGCCGTCGAGGATGACCCCCATATCGCAGCCGATGATGTCGCCCTCGGCCAGCACCATCCCCTGGTCGGGGATCCCGTGCACCACGACGTCGTTCACCGACACGCACAGGGTCGCGGTGTAGCCGCGGTACCCCTTGAACGCCGGCAACGCGCCCCGGGCAAGCACGAACTCCTCGGCGGCGCGGTCGAGCTCGAGCGTCGAGAGACCCGGCGCGACCAGCGTCTCGAGATGATCCAGGCAGTCGGCCACCATGCGCGCGGCTTCCCGGATCTTCCCGACTTCCTCGGGGCTGCGCAGGTGGATCACGCGCCTGCCCCGTTCATCCGTTCCGCGAGTTCCGCGACGGCGTCCATCACCCGCGCCGTCACGGTTACCACGTCGCCCAGCCCCTCGACGTCGCGCAGCCGGCCGTCGCGGCGGTAGTAGTCCGCCAGCGGGGCCGTCTCGGCGTGGAACACCTCGATCCGCTTCCGGATCTTGGCCACGTCGTCGTCGACGCGATGGATCAGCGTCGTCTCCGGGTGCGCGTCGCAGTGCACCCCGTCCTTCGCCGCCGCGCCGGTCGGATTGAACGTCCGGTGGCACACCGGGCATTCCAGCCGCGTCGCCAGCCTCAGCACGACCTGCTCGGTCGCGGCGACCAGGTTCAGCACCCGGTCGAGCGGCGTGCCCGCGCGGGCGAGCGTGGCGTCGAGCGCCTCGGCCTGCGCGGTCGTCCGCGGAAAGCCGTCGAGAATGAAGCCGCGCGCGCAGTCCGGCGCCTTCAGCCGCTCCTCGACGATGCCGATGACCACCTCGTCCGGCACCAGCAGCCCCGCGTCCATCCGCTCCTTCGCGGCGCGGCCCAGCGGCGTACCGTTCTTCACGGCCTCGCGCAGGATCTCGCCGGTGGCGATCTGCGGGATCCCGAAGCGCTCGACGAGCCTGCGGCCCTGCGTGCCCTTCCCCGCACCCGGAACTCCGAGCAGAACCAGACGCAATGCGATTCCCTCCGCGATCCCCAGGCCTAGGCCCGGCGACCCCGGATCCGGCCCTTCTTCACGAAGCCCTCGTAATGCCGCATCAGCAGGTGCGACTCGATCTGCTGCAGCGTGTCGAGGGCGACGCCGACCACGATCAGCACGCTCGTACCGCCGAACACGAACGGCAGGTTGAAGGCGCGCAGCAGCACGTCCGGAACCACCGCCACCAGCGCCAGCGCAACGGCGCCCGGCAGCGTGATCCGCGTCAGCACGCGGTCGATGTATTCGGCCGTCTTCTTGCCCGGGCGGATGCCCGGCACGAAGCCGCCGTACTTGCGCATGTTCTCGGCGACGTCCTGCGGATTGAGGACGACCGCCGTGTAGAAGTAGGCGAAGAACACGATGATCCCGAAGTACAGCACCTCGTAGACCGCCCGCCCCGGAGCCAGCCACCGGGAGATCAGGTCCTGTCCGGGGCTGCCGGGGGGGAAGAAGCTCGCCACCGTCAGCGGCAGGATCATGAGCGACGAGGCGAAGATGATCGGGATCACGCCCGCGGTGTTCACCTTGAGCGGGATGTGCGTCGACGCCCCGCCGTACATGCGGCGTCCGACCATCTTCTTCGCGTACTGCACCGGGATCTTGCGCGTCGCCTGCGTCAGCGCGACCACGAAAGCGATCACGGCGACCATCAGGCCCAGCGCGAAGATGAACGCGAACAGGTTGAGCTGTCCGGCCCGGAACGTCTCGAACAGCCGCGCCACGTCGTTCGGCAGGCGGCCGATGATGTTGATGAAGATGATGAGCGAGATCCCGTTGCCGATGCCGCGCTCGGTGATCTGCTCGCCCAGCCACATGACCAGGATGCAGCCCGCGGTCTGGGTGATCATCATCGTCAGGATGAAGCCGATGCCCGGCTCGGTCACGATCGGCGTGCCCGCCACCGCGCCCGAACCCTGCAGGAACAGCGCGTAGGCGTACGACTGGATGAGCGCGATGATCACCGTTCCGTAACGCGTGAACTGGGTGATCTTCTTCTGCCCCTCCTCGCCCTCCTTGCGCAGCTTCTCGAAGTACGGGACCACGACCCCGAGGAGCTGCAGGATGATCGAGGCGCTGATGTAGGGCATGATGCCCAGCGCGAAGATCGTGGCGCGGGAGAACGATCCACCCACGAAGACGTCGTACAGCCCGAACAGCGTCCCCGCCTGCCCGGCGAACACCGCGGCAAGCGCCTGCGCGTTCACCCCCGGCGCCGGGACGTGCTCCCCGAGCCGGTAGATGGCGAACATCCCGAGCGTGAAGAGCAGACGCTTCTTCAGTTCCGGGATGCGGAACATGTTCTGGATCGAATCGACGAGTGCCATCCGTCCTCTCCGCGCCCGCCGCGAGGCTAGGCGCCGGCTCCGGCCAGTTCGACTGTGCCGCCGGCCTCGGTCACCTTGGCGACCGCCGACTCAGA
>Ga0209668_10000364_pt1 | contig 18513 bp, 20 predicted proteins | sample FrelakmetPLP11PL_FD_187150 | JGI IMG/M metagenome (GOLD analysis project Ga0209668, IMG submission 187150) | Freshwater lake sediment microbial communities from the University of Notre Dame, USA, for methane emissions studies - PLP11 PL (SPAdes)... | ecosystem: Environmental > Aquatic >... | reverse complement strand
TTCCCTGGAAGTTTGAGGCCGGGACCCCAAATATTGCCGGAGTAATCGCGTTCGGCGCGGCTTTGTCTTATCTGAAAAAGATCGGCATGGATAATATCCGAAAGCACGATTTGGCTCTCACGGAATATGCGGTAAAAAAACTCTCGGCATTGAGTGGAATCACCATTTACGGGCACGCAAAAAGTCCGGCAGGGCCGGTCGCAAATAATGACATGGCTGACGGAGGGATTATTTCATTCAACATTCCCAATGTGCACGCACACGATGTCGGATCAATCCTGAACAACGACGGGATTGCAGTCAGGGTAGGACAGCACTGTTGCCAGCCGCTGGTTGCTAAACTCGAAACCCCGGCAACGGTCAGGATGAGTTTTTATCTGTACAATGATTTTGATGAAATTGAAGCCGCCGTCTCATCCTTGAAGAAAGTATATAAAATTTTTAATGTCTGATATGGATATTTATTCCGAAAACATACTTGATCACTACAAGAATCCACGAAACAAAGGGAAACTGAAAGGAGCAAACCGCTCATCAGGAGACGCCAATCCCCTATGCGGAGACAAATTGTTTTTTTATCTTAAAGTTGATGAATCCGGCATTATCAGGGATGCAAGCTTTGACGGAACTGGTTGCGCGATAAGCCAGGCATCGGCGTCCATGCTGACGGAAATTCTGCCGGGCAAAAAAGTTTCGCAAGTCATGAAATGGGATAAGCAAAAAGTCTTTGATCTGTTGAAGGTGGAACTTTCTCCCGCGAGGACCAAGTGCGCTCTCCTGGGCCTGAGCGTGTTGCATGACGCCATAAAGGACGGCCAGAAGGCGATAAAGTCCGTGCCAGGCGTGGAATCGAAAAGAAGCCTCAATAACCCCCAGTCAATCCGGTCTTTCAACGAAAAAAATCCTTTCTATAAAATCCTGAACAATATAATTGATCCCGACACCCAAATCGGGATAGCTGACATGGGATTGATCTACGGCGCGAAAAAGAATGGCGGGCAGGCCAAAGTTACGATGACACTTACTTCCATGGGATGTCCGGCCGGGCCTCATTTTATTGAAGAAATCGAGTATTATCTAAAAAAGCAAAAAGGGGTGAAGGAAGTATTGATTGAAATAGTCTGGGAGCCGCCCTGGACTCCCGACCGCATTAAGCCGGAAATAAGGGCTGTACTTGGGATCTGAACGGATTGTTTTTTTGCACTCCCGGCTGGAAGCCCAAACTTTTGGTCTCGAAACAAATTGTATAGTACAATCAAGCCATGAGTGAAAATCTTGAATCAGCAAGAAAACAGAAATTCACCGAGGAGATGCAGAAATCCTACACCGGATGTATTTTTGACATAGATGGAACTCTTACCGAAAGAGGCGACGAATTCATCCCGGGTTTCATGCACGACCTATTGGGGAAGATGAGTCTGACAGTGCCGATGGCCACCTGTTCGGCGCGCAGTTTCAACCACGCTTATGAAAAATTGGCGCCGGTGTTCATGAAATCCCCCAACCCGCCTTTATGCAAAGACAACTGGATCCTGGTTTGCGAAAACGGGAGCGTGGGGTATCGATTCAACGGTGACACAAAAAAGTATGAAGAGTTTTTCAGGATTCCTTACCCCTATTACGATACTCACCGCGAAACGCTTTTCGGCAGGATTAAAACCGCGCTCGGCTCAAAACTCGGTGAGGGATTCATGAATGAAATTAGCCTTGTGTTCAGGCCGGTGAATGTTGCAGATCCGGACAGGGAAGCCGTTTTACGAAGGAGCCGGGAGATGGCGGAAATAATAAATGAGCAACTTTACTCCATGGATCCCAAAAAACTGCTAAAGGTTGGAGATTCCGGAATCGGGGTCAATGTTTTTCCCGCCGCCGGTAACAAGGAACAAGGGACTCTGCATTTTGCCAAATACCTTACGGCAAAAATGGGTCTGAACATTGGTCCGGAGGCCAAAGAAATCATTGTCGTGGGCGATCAGCCCCAGCCTGACGGTAACGATGAGGCTTTTCTTGACGGCAGGTACGGGACGCCTTTTACCGTTGGCCAAACGCATCCGACAAATCTCTTTCCCTTGCCGGTTTTTGACCTTCAGAGCGGTCTGATCCAGACCGGCCCCTCTGCAACATCATATTTATTACAGAACTTAAAATTCAGAACCATATGACAACAATATCACCATTACATCCATCACAGCGCGTTGGAATCTTCATTGATACGCAGAACCTTTATCATTCTGCGCGCTCCGCGTTCAGCGCAAATGTAAATTATAAGGCGCTGTTGGACACGGCAGTATCCGGCCGCCATCTCATGCGCGCTTTCGCCTATGTGATTCGCGCCGACTCTTCCGACGAAAACAAGTTTTTTGACGCATTAACCGACCTCGGCATTGAAACAAGGGTCAAGGATCTTCAAATTTTTTACGGCGGAGAAAAAAAAGGCGATTGGGATGTCGGCATCGCGATAGACATCGTCCGCATGAGTGAAAAACTCGACGCGGTCGTGCTGGTAAGCGGAGACGGCGATTTCACAGAGGTTCTGAAATATGTGAGGTCTCGCGGTATTAGGGCGGAAGTGATGGCTTTTAGAAAGACGACTTCCGCAAAACTGCTGGAAGAGGCCGATTCTTTTTATGATCTCGGCTCAGATCCGGCAAAATTCCTGATTCCCACAAGCAAACCAAACAGGCCCAAGAGGGTCTTTAATAAGGCTTAAAGAAGCCATTCCCCGGCAAGGCGGGAATCAGGGCAAAGACGGATGTACTCTTAATTTTTTGAATAATGGAACGGAACATTTACGATTTACTGATAATCGGCGCGGGTTGCGCGGGAGCGAGCGGAGCAATGTACGCGGCCAGACTTAACCTAAAAACCGCGATGATTGCGGAACTGCCGGGAGGGCTTATCACATCTACGCATCTGGTGGAAAACTGGCCGGGGATCAAATCCATATCCGGCCCCGATCTTGCGCAGTCGCTGTTGGATCACGCCCTTTCATATGATGTGCCTCTGATTAACGAGAAAGTGCTCAATGTAGTGGCGTCGTCAGTGCCTTCAGAAGGCTCAAAAAGCGGATTTACCGTCAAAACGGGCTCAAATTCTTACTACGGAAAGTGCGTACTTTTCGCGACAGGAACCGAACATAAAAAACTCGGCGTTCCCGGAGAAAAAGAATTCGCCAATAAAGGGGTTTCTTATTGCGCGCTCTGTGATGCCGGATTTTACCGCGACAAAGCGGTTGCGGTGGTCGGGAGCGGTGATTCGGCGGCAAAAGAAGCAATCCTGCTCGCGCAAAAATGTTCCAAAGTCCATATCCTGGTCAGGGGCGAAATGATGAAGGCGGAAGCCCCCAACATGGTCAGGATTGACGAACTTATCAAAGAAGGAAAGGTTGAAATCCACTACAAGACAGAAATCGCAGAAGTCTTGGGGAAAGACAGAGTGGACAGGATAAAACTGGTCGACGGCAAAGAATTGCCTCTTGATTGTGTTTTCGTGGCGGTGGGTCATATTCCTCTTTCTGAAATCGCCGGCGCGCTGGGCGTTAACTTAAGCGATAAGCGGGAGATCATAATAAACCGCAATTCAGAAACAAATGTTCCGGGAATTTATGCCGCCGGCGATGTTACCGACAGTTCATTCAAACAGGCAATCACCAGCGCGGCGGAAGCCGTAACGGCGGCTTTTCACGCTTACGGATATGTGGGAAGAAATAAGGTTATTTTTGGCTAAAAAGCGAAAAGTCGGCTGACCGCAAACGGCGCGCGGTTTGCGCAAAAGCTAAATCCCTTTTAGAAACTCCAGCAGAAGGCGCACTCCATATCCGGTCGCCATTGTCGTTTCGTATTTTTTTGGATTTAATGTAAAGGCCGGACCGGCAATATCCAGATGCGCCCACTTTGTTTTGCCCGTGAAAAAGCCGATAAAGGCGGCGCCCTTTGAGGCGCCGGCGTATGGGACTTCATCCCAGTTCCTGTAATCCGCAAGTTTGCTTTTCATACGGGCGGCGTAATCGGGATGGAGAGGCAATTCCCAAACCAACTCTCCGCATTGCTTCCCCGCTCTCACTATTTTTTCCACCAGGGCGGAGTCGTTGCCCATCACTCCGGCATATCTGTCGCCCAACGCGATCATGCAGGCGCCGGTCAATGTCGCTATATCAACCATATATTTGGGATTCCATTTTTTGCTCGCGTAACTTACAAGATCACCAAGAACCAGTCTGCCTTCCGCATCCGTATTTGTAATTTCAACGGATCGTCCGCCGTGCATTAGGACTATATCCGACGGCTTCTGCGCTTTTGATCCGATAAGATTGTCCGTAAGCGCGTAAATGCCGATGACATGCTTGCGAACATTATTCGCGCGGAGGAGCCTAAAAAGCCCGATGATTGCGGCCGCCCCGGCCATGTCCAATTGCATGTCGCGGATGGCGTCACGGGGTTTTAGGTTATATCCCCCGCTGTCAAAAATGATTCCTTTTCCGACAATCACAATCGGATCTTTACCGGATCCGAAAGGTTTATGTTCAAGGATTACGATTTTCGGCGGATGCTCCGCCCCCCTGCTGACGCCCAGAATCCCGCCCATCTTCAGTTTTTCAATTTGTTTCAGGTCCAGCACAGTAACTTTTGAGCCTGATGAGCGCGCAGATTCCCTGGATTTTTCCACCAGATAATCTACGGTCTTGATGACCGGCGGCGCGTTGACCATGTCCCTGACTTCGTTTACGGCAAGCCCGGACGCGACCCCGAGTTCAAGTTGCCGAGCAATTTTTTTATCCACCGCCGCGCACAACACGGTAATTTTTTTTAGATCGTGTTTTTTGTTCTTCTTAAGATTTTTACCGGTCTGGTATTTTGCCGGGCTGTAATTCCCCATCACAAAGCCCTCGGCGAGTTCACCGGCGTATTTTGCCATTGATGGGATAAGCAAAAACGCTGTCTCGACCGGGAGATATTTCCCGGTTGCACGCACTGAAACGGCGCCCGTGTTTCTTGCTTTTTCCCCATCAAATTTATCCTTCTTACCCATGCCCACAAGGATGATTTTAGCCGGGAGATTTTCATCTTCGGGCATCAACAACATGGTTTCGCCTGTGCCGGCTTTGAAATCGGCCGTCCGATTTTTTAGCGGAAGCGAAAGCTGTTCCGGCATCCCCGATCCATAATCCGTTTTAGAAAAGAGAGGAACAATCAACAAACTGAACTTTGCGGCGGCATCCGTTTTTTTTATTTCAATTTTCATCTTCAAAAAATAATCCGCTAAAACATCATAATATTTTAGCAGAATTCCCGGTTTTCTGACAGTCCCAAATGTCGTTTCTCCGTTCTTTTATATCGCGCGGCCGCCTACGGCTCCGATTTTTTCATGAAACCTTCCGCTTTCTTGAGAAGATCTTTTGCGCTTGCAAAGGTCAGCTTTTGCAGGGCTTCATCGTAAGGCAACCACTCCGAGCCTTTATGCTCAAATGAAATCGTCACCTTTTTTTGACGGGTGCGGCCGAGAAAATAAATGACATCTTTGGACATGAGATTTTCACCCCTGTGATAATCGTAGTGGATCTTTTCCCTGTAGCCTTCTATCCAGGTGATCTCCGCTATGCCCGTTTCTTCCTTCAATTCTCGCAGGGCCGTTTCCCTTTCCGATTCGTCCTTTTCCATGTGACCCTTGGGAAAATCAAAATGCCCGCCCGGATAATGGAGTAAGAGGTATTCTCTGCCGTTTTTCATCTGCCGAAAGGTAACAACCCCGGCCGAGCGTTCATAAATCATGTTTGAATTATAGCACACACGAGCTTTTAGCGGGTGTGGCTATGAGAAAACAAGGTTTTGCGGAGCAAAACACAACTTCACTTGCCAGATTTGCGCCAACGGGTAAAATTGACCTGCGCAAAAAGCCGGACAGTTTGAATGGCCGAAAGCGCGAATCAGTGTGGGCGAGTGGCGAAACTGGCAGACGCGCTACGTTCAGGTCGTAGTGGCCGCAAGGTCTTGGAGGTTCAAGTCCTCTCTCGCCCACCAGAAAGTGTCAAAAATGGGAATTATCCTATCAAGGGGAAACCTCATTTTTTTCGTAATCGTATTTTGCGGTGTAATCATTGGGGATTCCATCTCCACCGGTGCCCGTTAATGTCATTATCGAACCGTTTTCTGCGGAAAAGTTCATCAGGGTCATGTTTTCGGTATCCCCGGTCATGGTGGCCGGTTTAAGGCTATTGGTGGCTATATCGTAACGGAACGCATAGCTCCATCCACCCATCATCTGGTAGTCATAATATATTTCGACCAGGACGATTCCTTTATCCTTATTTAGGCACGACGAGGTTATGTAATCGTTTTGCGAAACCTCAATGGCACTTCCTTTAGTATCCTTCTCGTTCCTTGGAAATATTGTCTTTCCTATATAATCTTTTACTTTTGCTTCAAGATCGGGATAGAAAGTTTCGTTTTTGAAAGCCTGGCTGTCGCCACATGTGAATGATTTCATGGATACCAACGAACTTGCAGGTGTAACCACCTCCTGTTGCGTTGATTTAACCTCTGCCCCGGTGTTTTGGACCGATGGCTTGTCCTTTGCGGAATCGGCGGGTCCACCACAGCCGTGCAGAAAAGTTGCCGCAAGAAAAAGCAGGATGAATATTTTTAGTTGTTTCATGGTATATTCTTTAAGGTATTTACATACTAGGACTGTGCGAAATGTTAAGCAAACATATTAATTCTGAGGTTTTAAGGCAAAACTAATGTAAATGCGACATGAACAGTGAAACCAGGACCCCATCTAAGGTCAAATCAAAACCGAATCCGTTACTGGCCGTCATCAGCTGGTTTTTTGGAGTCCTCTTCATCATGACCGGCATCGCGTTCATGTGGGATGATGCGATTTTTGGGGTGAGCTATCTGATGGGCGGGATTCTTTTGCTCCCGCCGATGGACAGGGTCATGAGTAAAAAAATCAGGATGATTTTATTCATCCTTTTTATGCTGATCATCAGCGCCCGGATATTGTGGAGTTTTTGGTATCTGTTTTTCCCGGCGGTTCCTCATTTGATTAAATGAGGTTCGTCCCTAAAACGCCTGCCTGATGTAGAAATCAACGGGTGCGTGGTCGTCCGTTAAAAGCGGCATATCCATTGCGATTTCTTTTGTCCAGAGGCCGGCGAGGTAATTAGTTTGTTCCGGGGTGGTACCCCCTGTAAAATCCGGTTTTGTCGTGGACTTAAATGCAAGCATCATCACATTCTGCTTGTCTTCCGCTTTGATAATTCTGGTGCGGAAAACATAGACCTGCGGAAAGATGCTTTTGAAAGTGGCGTATTCCGCGCGCAGGAATTTGCCCTTGTCGCCGTCGATTGCGGAAATGGTATTTACCATAACCATGCCATTGTCGTTCAGGGCGTCAGACATTTTCTGAACGGCTTCCACGGTTGTAAGGTGATATGGGATGGTGGAAACGGACTGGAACGCGTCCATGAATACCACATCATATTTGTTCTTGTTGTTGTTCAGGAATGTCCGCCCATCCTCGTGGAATATGTTCAAGCGCGGATCGTCCTTCAGGCGAAAATACTTCCTTGCCAGAGCCGTAAGTCCTTCATCAATCTCCACCACATCAAGCGTCGCTTCCGGGTATTTTTTCAGATAATCGCGCGGATAGGTGTAGGCCGCTCCCCCTATGAGAAGGGATTTTTTTATGTCGTGATTGAAGTAACCGGCCAGGCGATAAAATTTTGCGTATCCAAAAACAATGTCATCTTCCCCTTCCGTAAATATCGCCGACTGCGTCGCTGTGGGGTCAAACATCATATTCAGGGTTTTTCGCTTTGTGTCATAGTCGATTCCCGGAAAAATCCTGACGAAATTATATTTTGTATCACGGTCAATGATGCCGGTCTGCAGTTCATAAGCGGCGGCCATATAAGGTTTAATTACAATCACCATCAACAGTATTATTACCAGCGCGACTTTTGGAAACACCAAAAACCTGGACAGCAAAAGTGAAAGAAGTACAAGTACCAATGCGATGATTACCGTGATTTGTATGGAGCCGAAGATCGGTATAAGAAAAAATCCAGCCAGAAAAGTACCGGTTATGCTTCCAACGGTAGAGATCGCGTACAGATTACCGACCGTGGATCCCGATTTTTTGATGTCGTTCATTTTCAGTTTTACCGCATACGGCGATACCATACCCAAACACACGCTGGCCGGCGCGAACAGCAATATGGAGGCTAATACGGATGCCAATTCAATCTGCGCCAACATTGTTCCTATCGGCGCCAAAATCAGGTCTTTTGCGATTGCCGTCAGGAATATCAGAAATGAGGCGATTAAGATCAACAGCGAGAGTGTCTTTACCAGCGGCCTTTTGTCGGAGATCTTTCCCCCAATCCAGTATCCAAGGCTTAAACTGCCCATTATTACACCGATGATGCTGGTCCAGACATAGACCGATGAACCAAGATAAGGCGCAATAATCCGTGAACCGACAAGTTCGAAAATCATTAAAACCGCTCCGCAGACAAAGACTGTGACTTCAAGCAAGTATTTTTTAATCATTGGGATGAAAAAGGATTTACCGTGGCATTATAAATACTCCGAGCAAAAATGAGAAGGCATTCGCCAAAGCAGACAGGATCGCCGCCTGTTTGATGTTGATTGCGGTGCCTTTACCGGACAGCGCGAGGCGGTACCAAAGCGCTTCCACAATAAAGGCAAACAGTTCCGAGGTGACGGCGTAAACCGGGCCTTTTGGTAAAAAAGCAGGAAGTACAAACCAGACATATGGAAGTGTCAGGCAAGTTGCCAAAGCCACGACCGCAAGTAGGCGCGGATAAGTTTGGGCAAGGCCCAAACGGCGGGCGGCCGCCCTTTTCAGGGCGGCCGCCGTACCACATTCAATCAATACCGTTATGATAAGCGCCCTTACAAAAAGAGCTTCGTATTGCATTATTTCAGGTCATCGTACTTTTGCGACGCAAGAGTCGTAATATTTGCTTTCCATCGGTAGATTATTTCGGCCATTTCGCCGCGGGTGATTTTCTGGTCGAATGCGATGATTGTTTTTGGGATGGCGTTTTTGTTCGCCAGTTCGTCAATGTAAGTCTTATACCAGGGATCACCGGGCATGACCATTTCACCGAATCCGCCGATGATAATCTTCGCGGCCTCCGCAAAATTAATATCGCTGGTCGGCCTGAATGATCCGTCCGAATATCCCTTCAGGAAGCCCTCATGCTTGCCGACGCAAACATAGTCAAAGTACCATGGCGGCGCGTTTCCTCCCACCATCGTGAAAATAACATCCGTAAATAGAGTTACATTGTAGTCGCCTTGTTTGGTGTAAAAAGCGGCACAATCCGTAATTGTCTTGTCGTCAAAAGCGGCCTCCACGATTATTTTTGTCAGTTCCGCGCGGTTGATGGTGTTATCCGGCTTGAAACTGCCGTCGGCGTACCCCTTTACGATTCCCTGCTCTTTGAGATATTTGAGCGCTTCAACATACGGGCTGTTGGATGCGACATCGCTGAAGACGGTATCGCCGGTGTTGTTCCCGCCTGTACCAGGATCGACTGTTCCCGTATCACTGCCGGAAATGGAAGTTACAGCACCTTCGGTTATGACAGGTTCTTCAATCCCCTTATAATATTTCTTTGTCTTTTCCGGGGCTATAACAAGAAGTCCTGGATCCGTTTCAAGGGTAACGATGAAGTATTCGTTCTCGACCCTTTCAAGCGTGCTGTCTTCAGGCACATAAATGTATCCGATTTCCGGCTGGATGTTTGAAGGATATGCTTCCGGGTCTTTTGAAGGATCATAGTTTGCCGAGGTGGTGCTTGCCACATGCTTTGCGGTCACCCCGTAGATTTTGTATGAATTGAATTTATACGAAGGCTTAAAACATTCGTTGGCGATAAACTGTGAAAAATCCACCTTTGAGCCGTCCGGCGCGGTTTCGTAGCCGAGCACCGACATGGTGTCCAGGTTCGATGCGGTGTTATTAAAATAGGCGCATACCGGCACCTGTTTCTGCCCCGGGGGCAGGATGTCGGCGTAGGCGGTCATGCCAAACAACATTCCCGCGAAAATCGCCGCGGTAATTATTTTTTTCATTTTTTGTGGGTTATGGGATTTGTTCTCATTTTAGGTTGTGACTGCCGCCCGCACAAGCATTTTGCCTTCGCATTAATTCCGCTCAGCCGTAATTGTTCTCTATAGGAAAAGACCCGGGCCGCCATTGCTGGAACCCGGGTCAAAGAATTTGCCGTTCGCGGCCCTCCGCCGGAGAACCTCCCGATTTGGGAAGCCTTCCGGTCGGAAGCCGCGGACATCTTGCATTTTTCCGCTTAAGTCAAATGCACTTTTTGCTGACCGTAACCGTCCCCGTGCGGTAATGGCAGGCTGATTCCGTACATCCCGACGGAGAAATCACTTCGGCGTTCAACCCGGCGCCGTTGACCGTGCCATACGCGGTGACATAAGAGACCGTGAAGTCTTTCCACACCGTGCAGGTCGACCCCGAAGAGCCAACATACTGCGTAAAGAAGACCATGTTGTTGTCGTCTTTGAGCCTGTATGAGAAGCTGTTCTGAAAAGCGCCACCTTCTTTGCAGACACGGTATTTGAATGACGACCCGGATACTTTCTGTACTTCCAGGCAGAGTGTAGGCGTACCCGCGCCCTGCGGATTCCCGTAACATGCCGAAGATGCGTCCGCGAGGTAAGTGTCCGTACATGTTCCGACGCATTCGGGCATACCGTTCACCACTTTGCATACCTGCGCGGTGGAGCAGTCTTCATAAGTCTGCCATCCATATTGCAGTTGTTGTCCGTCACACCCGCCAGAATTTCCGGAACAGTATTTTCTCACAGACGCTTTGCGTGAGTTTTGTCCGGGATTGGATCCTTCACATCCGTACACGAACCATTGATCGCACCCTTCCGTTACGGGTTTGTAATTACAGCCGTCACAGCATATTCCGCTTGCACATACGCAGATCTGCTGTTGCACACAAATCCCGGCGTTGCAGTATTCACCCGAATTACAGCAGTTGATACCGCATTTGGTCGTTCCCTGCTGACATGATTCCTGCGTTGCGTCGGGGCCGGGGTTTGTGTCGGCACCGGCGTCCGGGATGCTGTTTGGAGTTGAACCTGAATCGGGGTTTGCGCCCGTGCCGGTATCAGCGGAGCCCTGGCTCATGCCCGCGTCAACGACCGGGATAGGATTAGCGTCCGGGACGACGACGGAACCGGCGTCCGGCCCCGTGTTTGTACCCGGACCGTCGTATCCGCCACCCACTTCACATTGCTGGGTTTCACTTGGGACGCATGACGGAATTTCCGCACAGCCCGCCCCATTCGTTGTGCAATATCTACCCGGCGGACAGACGATATTCCAGCAAATGGAGTTCACGGACGCTGTCTGATTTTCAACTCCCGCAATAATCCATTTAGCCAGTTCTTCTTTTGTTATCGTCTCTTCCGGATAGAAAAGAAGCTGTTTTGTCACCAGCTTTTTGTTTACGCCAAAATATATGTATGGCGCATACCAGGCGACCACCGGCACATCCGTGAAGATTTCCAGCAGGATGATTGCCGTATTATAGCTTTGCGTCCAGATGCTGTGAGAATATTCCTGGATGAATTCATCTCCGTAGAAGGCCATGATTACCATCTTCAGCGCTTCGGCTCTTTTTACCCCTTCTTCCGGGCAAAAGTATTTTACTCCGGTTTTGCAGGTATGGTGCGGATCCAGAACGGAATGTTCCGCCGGAAACCGGACCAGTCTTTCTATGTACGGAAAGTCCGTGTCCTCAACCGGCACATCGGTAAAAGTCGGCGTTGAAGGATTCGCGGATTCCAGCATTGCCCCGATTTTCATCCAGCGGGCCGCCTGCCTTCTTGTCACGGGCTCTTCCGCGCCGAAACGACCGTCGTATAGGCCGAAATCAATCCCCATGTTCCTCATTTTTTTCGCGTACGGATAGGACCAGAAATATGATGGCTCCTCTCCGACACTCCACTGATAATCTCGAAAAGTGTTGAAGAGAAATCCTTTCGGATCAAGGTTGCCCGCAAGTTTGGTGGCATCGCCGTATGTGTAGCCGTATCCGAGCAGATCGTTCCCACCGGCTTCAATCGCCTTGTTCAATTCGGCGAGGTTTTTCCAACGCCTGATTGAAAGATGCAGGTGTGATCCGTTTGAAGATCCGGTTGTACCTTCCTTAGCCAGTATTTCCCCGCCCGACACGCTGTCACAGGCGTTGAAAAGTCGCGTTGTCTCATGTCCCCCACCTTCTTCAGTCGCATGCAGATGGTGATAATGGTGCGTAAGTATTTCCTCCGATGAGGAATTCATCCTGGTTGCGATGATGATCGAATCGCCCCATCCTTTCTTGAAGCCAAGATTTTTTGAGAGGATGATCACCCCCGGAAGCATTGCGTAAACAAAATTTACGCCCGGAGTTTCGGAGGCCCCTTCCGTATCCAGCCCATCATGCCCGTACATCCATTTTGAACCATACCAATATCCGTCGTCATATGCCGTATTGTAGTCCTGGTTGATGGTAATATCCGATTCCGGCATGACCAGGTCGGTCGCGAAGTCCGCCACAGGAATGTCGCTCGTGACCAGGTTGCCGCATGACGAATCCGTGATAGACCCGTCAGCGTAGCTTTTCCTTGCCACAACCAGAACAATCAAGAAGCAAAGTCCCGCAAGCAGGACTTTTTGAATACCTTGTTTCATGATCTTGCTCCCTTCTTTCTACCAGCCGATTGTTGTGACGACTTTTTCCAGAAGAGGCATCTGGTTGTCGATGTCATCGTAGACCGTCAGGGACAACATTTTGCCGTTTTTGGAGAACATCGCATATGAGGTGCGTATGTTCGCGTATTCCGGAGGACTTATCGCCGCATAAACGACAATGGCTCCCACAGTAACCTCCCTGTATTCGGGAGGAGCTTCGCAGGAGGACGCTTGTTTGGCGCATTCAGACTGATTCTTTGCATGCTCCGCCAGAATCGCATTCCTGGCATCGACATCCGTTCCGTCTTTCAGGCCCCATACCTCAATTTTTCCGTCCGCCACGCCGTAATGTCGAATGTTCGCGGGGTCCCCTTTCGCGGCCGTGCGGTGTTTGTCGTCCATCCAGTACCATCCGTCCGGAATCTCAAATGCGATATCGTATGAGTTTTGCGGCGCGGCTCCCTGGCCACCCGTTCCGGATGAACCCGCTGTGCCACCCGTTTCGGATGAACCCGTTGTACCACCCGTTTCGGATGAACCCGTTGTACCACCCGTTTCGGACTGTTGTTCCCCGCCCTGTCCCGCAGTATCCCCCTCGTTCCCCTGACCTCCCTGGTTTGCCGGTGACTGCGTCGTTGTTCCACCCGCGCCGCCGTTTCCCGCGTTTTCAGATGTGTCTGTCGATGTCCCTGTCGCGGAACCGTTCCCTTCATTAATATCGTCCGGGATCCTGTTTTGTACCCCCCAGTCACAGCCCGCAATGGCCAGCACGAGTATTATTGCCGCGGACGACGCCAAGATGTTTTTACGCATAATTGTTTGGTTAGATGTAATCATGTAACTTCTCCTTTGGGTTTTTGTTTTTGTTGTCAAAGAGCATTTTTCGAAAGCGGTACTCGCATAATACTGGCCGGATATTAAATAAATGTTAATTCCAGATTAAATCTTTATGAAATTATTTACAAAACATATTTGCACCTTTTGGCTTTTTGTTTGCCCAAAAACTGGAATCGGAATAATATATTGGACGAAAAATTAACACCCACACCATGAAAAAATCCACTCCCAAAAACCAACCGGTTCTTCCGGAAAAACCTCAAAGTAAAATCCCGGCAATGAAACTGAATTCAACCAATCAGGTAATTCTGGCCGCCATAGTGGTCCTGCTTATTTTCATTGTCGCAGTGATGTCTTCATCGCCAAAACAGCCACAGCAACAGGCCACGGGCGACACGCAACAATCCGCAACTTCAACGCAAACCGCAAGTCAGGAAAGCAGGTCGGGGCAACAGGTTGCAAGAATTTCCATTACCCGTTCAGATGCCGCGCAGGCGCAGGGAGTTGGAACGACCGGCGGAAATGTGGCGAGCACCGTTATGGCCGACATCGCCCGGGACGCGGCAGTAGCTATTCCGGCAGGATCAAGGGTTAAATTCAAGATTGATTCGTTCAAAAAACTTGCAGTCCAGCCTCTAAAATTCAATGTGTACGACGAGTATGGCAAAGAACTCACTCCCGATTTTCTTCAGACCGTCAATGAACACAAGTTGCACATGTTTGTCGTTTCCTCGAATCTTAGTGAATACAGCCGTGTGTTTCCCGAATACGGCAACGGCACATGGAATGTAAATGTAAATCTTCCAAACCCCGGCACTTATTACGCGTATGTCGAAATGGCTCCGGTCAAAGGCGGCAATACTCTGCTTCGCAGTGAACTGACTGTCAGGGAAGCTTCAAAGGGTACCCCTTCTTACCCGGCACTTACCCCTAACAATCTGGCGATTTCCGGTAATGTAAGCGCGGTCATGAATCTTACGGATGCCGGACTTGAAAATCTCAGCACCTTGATGTTTTCGCTTACCAGGGACGGTAAAAATGTCAACGATGTCCGCCCTTATGTCGGGGCGTTTGGCAGTGTGACGCTGTTCAGGCATGAAGATCTGATGTCTTGCACGAACGCGTCTCCTTTTCCCGTTATCGATGAAAGCAAAGGAATTTTTGATTTCGGCGCCAAGTTCCAGAAAGCCGGAAGATATACCGCTTTCGCGGAATTCAAAGTTGGAGATAAAGTGATGGTGTTCCCTATTTCGTTTGATGTCCAATGACTTTCCTGATTCTCTCAGCCTTTTCAGGCTTTGCGCTTGTAGTTTTACCGATTATTGCCGTGCGCAAATATCGCGCCGTGTGGCAGACTCCTAAGGGTTTATTCATGACCGCGGGTCTGGCGGCTTTGATGGTTGAAATAGTCCATACCGCCGTATTGGGAAACGGCGCGTCTTTGTGGCCGCAGGTTTTTGATCTTCCCTTCTATCTTACCGCCATTGTCATTGGAGTGGTGTCCGGGCTTTTTATTGAACTTGGACGATTTCTGGTTCTGGATAAACTGATGAAAAAAGTCCGTTCCTTTCGCGAGGGAATGATGTTCGGGTTGGGATGGGGAGGATTACAGACGATTTTGTATGGTTTTGTCGTCATAATCGGAGCGATTGGGATGTACTACATTGTCGGGATTTCCAACATTGAGACCGTTCTCCCAAGCGCGGACAAGAACGAATTGGCGTCTTTCCTGCAGATTCAGAAACAAGGCACCGAGCTCATGGCCGGCAATCCTCTTCTTGGACTTTCTCCACTGCTGGAACGCGCTTCGCTGATAACGGTGGATATCGCGATGAGCCTGCTTGTGATTCTTGCAATTTTAAGAGGTGCGACTTCCCTTGTATGGCTTGCGGTCGGATTCAGAACAATCTGCACTACGAGCGTCCTTTGCCTGAATTCCCTTGATCCAATTCTTGGAATTGGCGGGGTCGTCATTTTTGGAATAATCGCCTACCTGATATCCAGACGGCTTTCGGAATCATTTACTGTCGCGCCGCAGCCATAAATCCTGATTCGCGCGGTAATTGTTCAAGCGTGAAAAAACCGGAACGAGCAATATCTTACATACCCGCGCGTCATGGATTTGCTTTTGCTATTCCTCTTTGTCCGCGACCGTAACATTCTCCCATTTTTTTACCTTAAGCGCGGCGGTCGCGGCTTCCTGTTCGGCATTCTGCTTGCTTGAACCGGAGCCTTCTGCGATAAACTCTTCGCCTATGAACGCGCCCATCGTAAAAACCTTGTCATGGTCCGGGCCTTCCTCCCTCATCAGCCTGTATTCCGGCGTGACTTCCAGAAGTTCCTGGCAGATTTCCTGAAAACGGGATTTTGCGTCTATGTGCAATCCTTTTTCAAGAATGCTCCCCAATTGTTTCAGGATAAATTCATCTATGAACGCCAAAGCGGCGGCGTAATCCCTGTCCAGATAAATCGCGCCGATAAGCGCTTCAAGCGTATTGGCCAGGATGAAATTCTTCTTGCGGCCGCCCGATCTTTCTTCACCCCTGCTTAAGTATAAGTAGAGTCCAAGATCAAGTTTCTGCGAGATTTCCGCGAGGTGTTTCCCTTTCACCAGCGCCGAACGCCAGTTTGTCATTATCCCTTCCCCTTTTGACGGATAATTTCTGTATAAAAAGTCCGTTACAACCAGTTCAAGCACGGCATCCCCCAAAAATTCAAGGCGCTCGTTATGTTCGCTTTTTCGGTCGCGGTGTTCGTTGACATATGACTTGTGCACGAACGCCGTATCAAGAAGGTTCCTGTTTGAAAATGAAATGTTTATTTTTTGTTCCAGCGCTTCGTAGCGGTTGATCATTCTGCTTTGTATTTATGCATTACCGTGCTTAACACCCCGTTCACGAATTTTGGCGAATTGGTGTCGCCATAGCCCTTTGCGACCTCCACGGCCTCGTTGATCGCCACCACCGACGGGACATCTTTTGAATAAATGAGTTCGTAAATTCCTATCTCAAGTATTGCTCTGTCAATCGGCGCGATCCTGTCAACCGGCCACTCCGGAGCTTCCGTCGTAATGATTTCCAGGATTTCGTTTTTCTTATCCAGGACTCCCTGAAGAAGAGATTCCGCAAAGCTCATGTCCTTCAGCTTATCGGAAAATTCAACGCTACAATATTTGAGCATTTCTTCCGGATTCACACCTGCGCGGAATTCGTGCGCGAAAATCGTCTGCATTACCGCTATCCTGGCTAGATGTCTGTAAGATGCCATATTTTAAGGGACGGCCCGGTGGACTAGGCTTTTACCTTTGTAATCTTTTCAATTTCCTTTCCCATATCAATGACCTGCCTGTTGTTGTATTTTCCGCAATTCACGCAGGCATGGTGGTTGACCATCTTCTGTTTGCAATTGGGACAGTCAACGAGGTTAACAATCCCCTGGAGCCTCACGACCGTCTTGCGTTTGAACGCGCTGTAACGGCTTTTTGTCTTGCGCTTGGGTGTTTTGTACTTTGGTACTGGATGTTTCACTTGAAATTAAAAATTACGAATTAAAAATTGTAAAATGCGAATTATTTGTTGATTATTTTCTTGAGATTCCCGAAGGGTTTGAATGTTCCGATGTCTTCTCCTTTGCACTTGCACATTTTTTTGTTGCGATCCTGTCCGCAGTGAGGGCACAGCCCCTTACAGCCATCAGAGCATACTTGAATAAACGGAAAATGCAAGATTATTTCCTGCCTGACCATCTCAAAAAGGTCTATTGTCAGGTCTTTCATGTCTATGAGGCATACCTCGTTAAGGTCATCGGCGATGGTGGGTCTTTGCGAGAGAAATTCCCGTTCGGATCCTGGGATTTCCACGGTGGCCTCGAATTCCTTAAGACAGCGACTGCATTTGAATCTTACGCCGATTTCCGCGTCTTTCAGGATTACGCTGATTTCATCCTTCAGCTTGATCATCATCAATTCACCGGTCAATGAAGTCACCGCGTCAATTTCCGTTCCCGGGAATTCCAGTTTTACATCAATCGGCTGCTTGACCGTGGTGCCCTCCACTCCGGTCCAAAGCTTGGCGATCTTGAAAGAAAGCGGAGATTTCTGTTCTCGTGGTGCTCTATGTTCTTTTGTCTTTTTCATGCGATGATTTAATTTCTTCTGCCGGCCGACATCAGCCGCAGAATATAGATAAACAGGTTGAATATGTCCAGATATAGCATCAGGGCGGCATCAAGCGCGCGATCTTGCGGAAAAAGTTTCAGCTTCTGGATGTCATACATTGTAAATGCTCCAAAAACGATCACCCCAAATCCGGAAAAAATCATTTCAAACGAATTGTTCCACGGAATAAAAATGCCGATCAATGAAACGATTATCATCCCGATAAGCGAAACCCAGAGGAATCCGGAAAGCCCGCTAAGATTGCGGTGCGTTACCCAGCCAAAAACGGCCGTTGCTGTAAACATCAAAGTTGTTGCTCCCAGAGCCTTGATGATTATATCCGGCCCGCCAAATTCAAGCAGAACGCTGGCCAAAAGCGGAACAAGCGTAATGCCGGTCACGAATGCGAATGTGGCGAAAAGAAGATAGTTTATCGGCTTTCTTGTGCTCCATATCCTCGCCGTAAAGATCAACACCAATTCCATCGCGAACAAAATCCAGATTACGGACTGATTGGCGATAAAAAGCGGAATCATGTATTTGAAGCCCACAAATGTGCCCGCCGCGGATGTCAGAATGGCAAGTCCGAAGAAAAACATCACTTTGGAAAGGAATGTCGGTTCCGCGGCTTTGATTGATATTTGCTGTTCCATCATGGTTGATGTTTTTGTTAGGTGGTTGAAACCGAGTGGAATGGTTCCGCCGGAGGCTGATTGACCTGTCGTTTTGGCCGATTTTGGCCTTTCGGGAGTGTACTTTAACATCTTGTTACTTTT
>Ga0209668_10000363_pt1 | contig 18532 bp, 12 predicted proteins | sample FrelakmetPLP11PL_FD_187150 | JGI IMG/M metagenome (GOLD analysis project Ga0209668, IMG submission 187150) | Freshwater lake sediment microbial communities from the University of Notre Dame, USA, for methane emissions studies - PLP11 PL (SPAdes)... | ecosystem: Environmental > Aquatic >... | reverse complement strand
CCACTCCCTATGCATATCCATGCATAGGGAGTGGTATTTACCATAATGCAGGATGAACATTTCGACGAAAAAAACTGCGGATAGAATAGTTATGGAAATGTTTTATAATTCCCTGTTTTGGTAAAAAACGTAAAATTAAATTATTCCGGATCTGACTCTTTTTCAGACTCTTCTCTAAAGAGCCGGTCGACGCCAAGCAGCACATTGACCCATTTGAGCTCATCACTGCACTGGACAAGGATGAGGACCAGGAGCGTAATAGGAACTGCAAAGACCATCCCGGCTATCCCGAGCACCCAGCCCCAGAATATCACGGACAGTATCACGAGGAGGGCAGGTATCTCGAATTTTCGCGAGGCAAAGTATGAGAAGACAGGGTTTTCGACGACAAGGTTCAGGACGCAGACCAGTGCGATCACCGCGACTGCACCCCAGATACCGAACTGGAGCCAGGCAAAAATAATTGCGGGAATTGCCGCGATAATCAGCCCGATATAAGGGATATAACTTAACAAAAACGTCAGGATGCCCCAGAGCAATGCTGCATGGACCCCCATTATCCAGAGTACCCCGCCAAACAGGACACCATGGACGAGGTTGGTCTCGGTCCTCACCATGATGAACTCGATCGTATACCGGCTCATTGCAGAAAGGTGAGTTAGTTTTTCAGGCGAGTCCCGGAACATCTTCTCAACGCGTTGTATAACATGCGGGGCCTCGAGCAGCATGAAAAACGTGGTCACACCAATGAAGAACAGGTAAAGGACCAGGTCACCGATACTCATCAGTGATGAGACGACCGAGGCGACGATGGACTGCAGGTCAAACGAATCAGTCGATAATCCTCCGGGGTCAATACCATACGAGCTGAGCAGCCCTGTAATATCAGATATTCTCTGGTTGAGCTCGGTCTGGTAGAGCGGGAGGTCCTTCACAAAGACGCCAAATGCGATGAGCGTCACGGCAACGAGAAGCCCGATAAGGAGAAGGGCAACAATGGTAACGAGGGTTACCGAGACAATGTCCTTCATTCCTTTCCTCTTCAGGTACCTTATGGCCGGGTAGGCAATCATCGTGAGGATCAGCGAGATAACAACAATGGTGACGATATATGCGGTCATCTTCAGGGCGATGACGAGGAATAAGACGACGGCTATGAGGACCAGGGTACGGAATATGTTCGATTCATCCGGGAGGAATGTCATTACAGGTATTCTGTTGTCCCCGGACAACAAAAGTGTTAACATGGCGTTGGGACCCCAACCATAATGTATTGCACGAATATTCAAACCAGAATAATTTTACGGTCCTTTCAGACATTTCCCCGATGGTTCACGTGAGCACTTCCCGCCATCACATGATTCGGTCATCAGGTTGTTTCGTCTCCTGTGGCTCTTGTGATTGGCACGCTCCCGGGAGACCAGAGCACCGGTCAGACCCCGGGAAGGAGAGACAGCCGCAGCCCTGGTGAATGTATGCGAACGCTATTGACAGATACAATAACCTATATTCGTTGTACCTCCCAATCGAATGGTTATGAGACGATCTTCGCTGATTCTTGCCGTCCTGTTCCTGGTCCTCACTCTCACGGTGGCCGGCTGCACAACGACGCCAACCAGGAGTGCGGCGCCAACGGCACACCCGACACCGGACCAGTTGGCGAACCTCACTGCCGATCAGGAGCGGGTTCTCGCGTTCGTCAATGAAGCGGTTGCTTTCGCCCGCACCAACGGGAGGGAGAAGGCGCTTGCCGAATTTAACAACCCGAACGGGTCCTTCGTCCGGGGCGACATGTACATCTTCGCAGACGATTACAACGGGACCTGCCTCGCAACGCCCGCTTTACCGGGGTGGGTCGGGTCAAATCGCTACGACGAAGTTGACTCGATGGGCCAGTACTTCATACGTAAAGAGATCGACATCGCACGAGGTGACGGCGGGTTCATCAACATCCATTTCCCCAACCCCGCCCATGGCTATGCAGTCGAACCGAAGCTGTGCTACGTGCATGACGTGGATGGGACGTACTGGATCGGCGGAGGCACCTACAGTCCGGTGAATGCGAGTATCCCGAATCTCACCGGGCGATGGACAGGCCTTACCGCCGGGCATGTCCAAGGCTCTGGATACCTTACCCATTATGCCGGAATATATACAATCAATGAGCAGCAGGGATACGCCTTCGCTGGATATAAAGAGTATCTCAAGCCTGATGGGAATACCTATTACGAGAATTTTTCCGGGGCGATTTCACCCGAAAAAGAATTGATTATGGCTGATAGTGTGAAAGGTTTCTCTATTGGCAGGTTAACCGGGCCGGATAGCATGGAACTTCTTTACGCGGAAGACGGCCCTGGTGCAAGGGCCTTTATCCAGCTTTTTACCCGGCAGAAGCAGTAACATTTCTCCATTTTTTTGGGGGGCCGCTTCAGGACTGCCGGTTTTCTGAAAAATCAATTTTAATTTTAAAAAGCATATTTTAGGTGAATATTCAGAATTTTCAGAGAGTTTATTAACAAAAACCTTAAAGAGGGTCGTAATGAATTGGGAAGATTCATTATTTTATCAAAACTGGATTTATCCAAATTTATGGATTCTTATAATCTGCATTGGTATTATTGCTTTTTTCTTTAGTATTTGGCTGAGTAGTTTAGGCTGAGGTTAATCCTGTTCATACTATTTTGGAAATATTTCCTATCAACTGCTTTCAAGACAGCAAAACATTTTTGTCATGAAAATTGCAAATCCAACAACGCTACGGGTTTAAAAAATTGGCCTAACAAATTTTCATCGGTTCGGTGTGACACCGAAAGGTTTCATGAGAGTTTTTTTAAATCATTCACAGTCAAAAGTGTATTATTTTTAAATAATACACCATGTATGGTGTGTATTTTCAATGGAACTATCCTAAATCCATATAGTAATTTATCGTAATTAGGTGACCCTAATCGTAAGGACCTATTGACCTAAATGAAGACCTATCGTAACCTTTATCTACCATTGTTCTGTTTATTCTTTCATCGGGAAGCCACTCATATCCCGCTTATCACACGGAAGAAAATCAAACATGACGCAAAAAATGCCGCCCAAAATCACCAGGGTGATGTATCACAGAATATACGCGGATGCACAGGGCGGTTCGCACTTTGACACAGTAACCGTCGAACAGAGTCTCGCGACCGGAGCGCCTCCCGCTGCCCCGTTCTATGTCTCTCAGGATGGCCCCGCGTCGAAGCATCGTTTCTACACGTTTCAGCCCGGTTGGATCGGCGATTGGCACCCGTGTCCCACCCGGCAGATCCTGGTCCTCATGTCGGGTGCGGTGGAGATGGAGACTACCGATGGGACTGTCAGGAGATTGGGGCCGGGAGACCTTGTTCTGCTGGAGGATACCACGGGCAAAGGGCACGTGACAAGAAACCTTAGTAACGACTACTCCTCCTTCTTCGTAGTTCCCGTCCCAATAGGCTAATTACCATCGTGATGGGTTTTACTTCAATCCTATAATCAAGCCCGTCCAACCAGCTGGAATAATTGTTGGATTGGTCACCCAAGAACCCAATATCAGTCAAGGTTGCAACTCAACAGTCCCAGCACACATCCTGAACCAGTTCGATCTCAAGAAGGGAGACAAATTATGTTGGTGTGTTGAAAACGGTGCGGTTGTTATCCAGGTAACGCCCCGGAGGATCCGGGCCACAACCGGAAGTGCAGTCCCCGGGGTAATTCAGACTCCTGTACTGGGCAAGGGAAGGCCCGTGTGAACCTGGGTAAACGGTAGAAATGATAAGAGTCGCACCGGTCACGCAGGAAAATGGGTTATCCGGTGCCCTCTTGATCAATTTTTGTGATACCAGGGATAAGACCTGAGATTTCTTCGACAATCCGGCCCTTGATTTCTGACCGCCTGTCGGATTCAGTAAAATACTTCACGACCATAAGGACCTGGTACTCATCAATATGCAGGTATACAGTCGGCTGTGTCCCATAGGCAGGCAGGTACTTTTTATCACCGAGTATTTCAATTTCCTTTGCAGCCTGTTGCTGGATCTCACAGGTATGCTTATTCACGACTTCAAGAACGAGTTTCCGGGCATTTTGCAAATCTGCAGAAAATGGAAGTGTGATCCGTATCTCGTCACCGGTAACAGAAAGGTCCCGGCTGGTATTTGTGATCATTTCCCTGAAAAGAACGCCATTTGGTATGGTGATAATTTCACCGCGGGGGTGGTCCCCGGATTCCTTATCGAGCTGCATCAGGGTGGTCCGGAAGATACCGATATCCATAACGATCCCATATACACCTTTAATCTGTATCCGGTCGCCGATCCTGTACATCCTGGTAATAAGGAGTGTCAGGCTCCCGACCACGTTCTGGATAAGGTCACGGAGGGCAACCACGAGAGCTGCCCAGATTATTCCAAGGACCAGGACAATTTGCCCGGGGTCCTGCACCCATTCCATCAGACCAAGCAACAGACCAAGTGCCAGGAGGAGGACAATAAAAATCCTGACTGCGGTGAAACGGGACGCTTCATCCGGCATTTTCCTGACGATCAGGTATACCCCGGCCGTATACAACACGAGAATGAAGATCGCAATAATGACCGTTTCGAAGACTTTTTCAACAATTGGATTTTGAAACGGGCTTTCTATGATAAGGGTAAGATGCTGGGCCACATTTACAGATGCAACGATCTCTGCAAGGATCATTACACCTATGATGAGGAATAAGAATAGGAAGTACCGCAACGGAAGTACATACGATCGCATTAAATTGGATTTATTACACCCTAACCTATCAATCTGCCTGTTTTGATTCGGTATACCAGTCCGATTTATATTAGTGACGCGGGATAATACAATGGCCGGCGCTATGTATCAGGTCATGTTTTTTTAAATCACAATCATTTTGTTGTGATTTTTTAACAGGCCAATGTTAAAAAAATTTAAAAATTATCTTTGTACAGGTCCGGTACCGGTTACGGAAGACCCTCTTATGGAAAAGTTCAAAATTTTTCTGTAACCCCGGATTTGGGATGGAATGAGCACCCGGTTTTTCGTCGGGAATTTCCAACACGCCAGAATGTTTTACCTCCGGTTTGGGAAAGTCTTTCTGCGGACCGTACTTCGCCCTGGCAGTATCGCCCGTCTGATATCCTGCTATTACTGATTGTTCAGGGGACCATTGCCCGCCCATGTACGGAATCCGGAGGTCCCCCTCTCCATCGTACGGGTAAGACGGGGAGAGGCCGTCCCACCGTTTATAATCGGGTAAACGGACCGAATTCTATTGATTTAAAGCCGGTGGCAGGTCCCGGCGGGTTCACTTCGAAGGTGACAAATCCAGCCAGGTCGTCCGGGTTTGGCCACGAGAGGTACCAGGTGTTGTTCGTCCAGTGCGTGATTGTCCCCGGGTACTTGTTGGGGCCGAGCTGGATGGTCATGTTCCCTGCATCCGGTCCCTGGTCCACCTGCAGGATACCGTACAGGTCGCTCCGGTACGTTCCCGGGATTGCTGACGGGCTGATCGTTGCCGGGCCAGGGTTTGCGGGCCGTTCGGGCGACTTGATGAGCGAGTTCCACCCTGCCTGAGAGGCTTTTTCACGGGCCTGCAGGTCGGTGCCGCTCCTCCCGATATACCGTTCGAGGAACTCATCCCGGATGGCCTCAGGGAATGCCGTCAACTGCTTGTTTGCGATAACAACAATCCCGCTCTTTTTCCCCGGTATGAGAATAACGACCGAACGGATGCCGTCCAGGGCACCGTTCTTCTCGATGACCCGCTCGCCAAGGAAGTTGTACGAATCAACGCCAAGACCAACTGCCGAGTTCGGGTCGCCCAGGGGCCCGCCGGCCCCTGCTACCAGGCTCGCTGCATGGATATTTTTCACTGTTTCCGGCCTGATGACCTGCTTTCCGTCAATAGACCCATCGTTAAGCATCATCCGCATCCACTGCGTCATATCCCGGCCGGTTGAGACAACCTGGCCGGCAGCAGGGAGCGATGCCTCTTCGAGCGGTATGGTATGAACATCCCCTCCGGTGCCGGAGTGGCCGGCGACACGGTTGTCATCAAGGTACAGTGTTTCAGGACGGGCTCCAGACCGCGTCATGCCGAGCGGCTGGATGATCCGGGTATCAGTTAAGTCCTCCCAGCTCCGGTTGTCTGCTTGTGCTGCGACTTCCCCGGCGATGAAATAACCTGCATTCGAGTACAGGTACTTCTCCCGGAAACTGGCGCCCGACCCGAGGTACTGCATCCGCTTCAGCATCTCGCTGTTGGAGTACCCGACCCTGCCCAGCAGTTCGCCGTCATACTTTTTGAGGCCCGAGCGGTGGGCGAGCAGGTCGCGGAGCGTTGCATGGTCCCTTGCATACGTATCCTTCAGTTCAAATCCCGGGAGGTACCGGATTACCGGCGTGTCCCAGTCCAGTTTCCCTTCGTCAACAAGGGTACCGATCGCACCACCGGTGATGTACTTGGATACTGATGCGATCTGGAAGCGGGTGTCGGGGTCAACCTTTCCTGGTTTCCCCAGCTCCCGAACGCCGAACCCTTTCAGGTACACAACAGTATCGTTCTCGACAATGGCAACAACGGTTCCCGGCACTTCGTATTCAGCCATCTTCTGGGTGACGAAATCGTCAAAACCATCAAGTTTTCCGGCCGTAGCGGTTTTTTTTGTGCTTTCACAACCGGCGAAAAAAACCAGGCAGAAAAGAAGAGCAACGACAAGGACAAGGGGTACATAGCGCAGGAGAGGGGATTTCATTGTCGGGAGATTGTATGTTCCGGATGTAAAAAGTTTTGTTTTGTTATGTTTTTCGATCCCCTTGCCAGTTACAAAAAAAATATGCTTATTTCTGCCGGTGCAGGGTCATGGTTAGTACCATTTTATAGCCGGTATTATTCGAATAACCCCCGGGATTCATCAACGTGACAGACAAGGTATCTGGATCTACTAGGGATCCTGTTGCCCATCCTCCCGGCTGGTCAATAAAATAAATGGTTTTTCCGTCAGGATCAAATATACCTGCAATAGTCTGATTCTGCGTGGACCCACCCCAGAGAAACGACTTATACCCGCTGATACCCTTGCCATTCTGCGAGTTAAACACCCACGTATTCTGCCCGGCAGGCAGGTTCTGAACGGTAGCATTCAGGAAATACAGAGACCCGTCATCAGATATCCAGGTCCCCCTCATGTCAGGATAATCGGCCGGGGATAGCGGAATATTACCGGATGCGGCAGGAACCGGCATTGCAGAAGACGGAGCAGCAGGGACGTTCTGCTGTGTGCTGGTCGTACATCCGGTAATGCACATCCCTGTCACAAGGATTGAAAGAAGCATAAGAATCGGAAGAACAGGTTTCATATGCTTTAAAATCTGTTTTGAGATAAATACGTTTTCAATTTGCCCTTATCCTGCAGATGCCAGGGACCGGGGTCGGCCCTGCCTGGTACCATGGAATGTCCAATGAGTTAGGTTTGACCGTTTATTTGACTGGCAACGTAAGAGCAGGTTGGCCATCGGATTACAGTAATAAATAAATAGCCAAAAACGCTAAAATTGTGCCTTAATTGCTAAAATAATCTATAATTATCACTTAAATTAATAAACGAAGACTCAACCGGGCATAATGTTCGTTCCCTCGTTAGCTCACATCATATTGTTGACCAGCTGGCATTCGTTACACATGTATGCCGGAACAGGTTCATTTCCACGTAAACGGATGAGCATTGGGGCTCCACAGACGTGACAATATATCTGCACTACCCGGTATTCATTTTCTGATTCCATCCCTTATCATTCCATTCTTACTCTTGGTCTTTTGTGGGTTATATTCTCCTTAATCACAGGGCAGTATTGTTGCTTCCCACTTTGGGAACATCGTTCGTTGTACCAGTTCCATTGCTGATCGGGTATGACGCCAGTCCATGAACGCTCTCATGGATACGTACCTGGCATTGTTATGGGATTGTTGTCTTACCGGGTCTCTGTCAGGAAACAAATTATTTCCCTGACCAGGACCTTCGGGCACTGGTACTGCAGCCCGTGTCCGGCACCCGGGACCAGCACACACCGTGCTCCCGGGATCCGTTCAGCAAGCCTCCCGGCGTTCTTCGCGGGGATGATCACATCCTCAGTTCCGTTAATAACCAGTACCGGGCACCGGATCCCGGGCAACCGGTCGTATGATCCCGGCCACCCGGTGAACGCCTCTGCCTGTCGGGCTGCACTCGCTTCACTTGTTATCTCGTGTACTTCAGGGCAGTACTGCCATGGATCATGCGTTGCAAGCCAATCTTCTGGAAAGAGCAGGGAAAACATCCGGTCCGCAAGATCAACGGGACTTCCGCTCTTGTCAGCGAGTGTTTCCCATGTTTCCTGCAGCATCCGTTCTGCCTTGTCTCCCCCGAAGGTCCCGGCAACGAGGATGAGCCGGTCGACTACTTCCGGCTTCGCAAGCACGAGTTCCTGCGCAATGGACGCACCCATAGAGAGCCCGATTACATGGGCGCGGGAAATCCCGAGTGCGTCAATCAGGGCAAGCGTGTCGTTTGCAAAGATTTGAATGGAAAACGGTTCGTCTGATGCGGATGAGTACCCGGTACCGCGGTTATCAAAAATGATGACCTGGGAGTGCGCAGCAAGCGTTGCAAGCACCGGCGGGTTCCATGTGTCCATTGTTGAGGCAAACCCGTTGATCATGAGAAGCGGATACCCGGAACCGATCTCCCTGTACGCAAGCGTGACCCCGTTCACTTCAACGATTTTCACACCCTCTTTCGGTAATTCTGCCATGCCCTCACCCCTGGAATTTCGTCCTGCCTGGAACGGTCCCGCTTACCATAGCAAAGATATCCGGCAGGCAGTCTTTTCTTCTTTTCGATTGCGCAGGTACCAGTAGTCACGGCTCCATCATCACCAATATGGATAAGGGACAACAGTTGGCCGGTGAAACAGGAAAGCGACCCGTCTATTCGAAGAGAGTGGTAATAGCCCCTTTAAAGGGATTGGATTAATAAAAAAAAGGGATAATTATGCGTTCTTCATTTTTGCTTTTCCAACGAATCCATCCTTGCCAAGGTAATACATGAAGCCCTTTTCTCTCACAATCTTCTCAGTACCGATTTTCTTCTTCTTTCCGGTTTTGTTGTGTTTCATCGGGGCTGCCCAGACATATCCGTCCTTACCCAGGTAATAGAGAAAACCTGTGTCGCGCTGAATCTTTTCTTTTCCAATTTTAGTACCCATAAAGCACCTCAAACCCAGATCCGGGTGAGATATTGAGGTTTAAGATCTTATCATATAAATACTCTTCGTCGATCTCTTGCATTATTGGGCTATTTTAAGAATTGGTGGTCAATATGCGGAGTGAGGTAAGAAGGCACGCTTAGCGAACACGTGTGGTTGAGGGATCATTGGCGGTCATCCCGCCATTTTGGGCCACATTCAAGCGAATTCGGCACTAAAACGAAGTTATAAATCTCTGCATTGGACCGCGTTTATTACAATAAAGATAGAATAATGACCTTTTTTTTACGGTAAAGAATGAGGCTCAGAAAACGTATTAAAAGGATTGAAATCGTGATCTGCTTACAGCACAGTTTATTTTAAGCCCAATCCGTACTGAACGGCACGCGTGTTCAAATCACTTTTGTAACAGGTGGATAATTGGTCAGCAGGAATTTCCACGTACAGGGGTCCCTGATATACAGAAGACTTATCTCAAACATATGCTGATTTTGATCATTGGCAACGGGAGAGAATTCTTCACTCTATCCCCGGAGATTCAGATTTTCATGGCATCAATACAGGTTATACCCGGTAATTCGGAATGCAGTAACGTCGGATCACAGCAAAAGAAACCCCCGTTAATCAGGTGGTTCTTCCTCCTACTCCTGCTAGGTGCCCTCACGATTTCACCAGCAGCGGCCGCTCCGGGATGGAAGTTCCATGCCGACAACCAGAACACCGGTGTGTACGATGACGGGGGTACGCGACCGGATGGGGCACTTGTATGGAATTACACGGCGGGGGGGAATGTCACCTCCAGCCCGGCAGTGGTGGACGGGGTTGTCTATGCCGGTAGCTGGGATGACCACCTCTACGCGGTTAATGCGACAAACGGGGCGTTTCTCTGGAAATATAACACCACCGAGACCTCCAATCCATATGTGAGTTCCAGCCCGGCCGTGGTAGAAGGGATCGTGTACATCGGCGGCGCCAGGTCCAAGATCCAGGCTCTCGACGCGGACACCGGGGCGCTCCTCTGGAAATACACTACATCGGAACAATATATTACAAGGGCAGAGGTGAGTTCCAGCCCGGCGGTCGCTGACGGGGTTGTCTATGTAGGGAATTATGATTCCAATATTTACGCGTTCAACACATCAACCGGCGCTCTCCTCTGGAATTACACAGTCGGAAATGAAATGGGGTTTTGGTCCAGCCCGGCAGTAGCAAACGGGGTCGTCTATGCCGGATGTTATAACGGCAAACTGTATGCACTTGACGCGTCGACCGGCACTCTCCTCTGGCAGTACGAGACAGGGGGCCCGGTGTGGTCCAGCCCGGCGGTGGTGGACGGCGTTGTCTATTTCGGGAGCAGTGATAAAAACCTCTACGCTCTCAATGCAGCAACCGGGACACTCCTATGGAATTACACGACCGGCAATGGCGTACGGTCCAGCCCGGCCGTAGCAAACGGGGCAGTCTATGTCGGTAGCCAGGACGGAAATCTCTATGCACTCGATGCATCGACGGGGGATCTCCTTTGGAATTATACGACCGGGGACGTGGTGCGGTCCAGCCCGGCCGTGGCAAACGGGGCCGTCTATTTCGGTAGCTGGGATAATAACCTCTATGTGCTTGACGCGTCGACCGGCACACTCCTCTGGCAGTACGTGACCGGGGGTCCGGTGGTATCCAGCCCGGCCGTGGTAGACGGGGTCGTCTATTTCGGGAGCCGGGACAGCAACCTCTACGCGATCGGCTCTTCCCCTGAAAGCCCGCCTGACAATGTCTCCAGTCTCCACGCCACCAACACCCGGCAGGACCGGATCACCTGGAACTGGACCGACCCTTCATCACCCGGCTTCTCCCACGTCATGGTCTACCTTGACGGGGTGTTCCTGGAGAATGTGACAAAGGGGACACAGGGCTACACCGCCACAAGGCTCACTCCTGCAACGGCGTATACCCTCGGCACGAAAACAGTCGGGACAGGTGGGTTGATCAACCAGACCTGGGTGAACAGCACGGCAGGGACAGACCCGGCATCCCCGGAGATGGCATGGAAATTCAGGTCAGACCTCTCAAATTCAGGTATATACGACGATGGCGGGAAAAGACCGGAGGGGGGGCTCCTCTGGAAATTCACGACCGGCAATGGCGTGCGGTCCAGCCCGGCGGTGGTGGACGGCGTTGTCTATATCGGGAGTAATAACAAAAACCTCTACGCACTCGACGCGGCCACCGGGGCGGGTATATGGAACTACCCAACAGGGAATGAGGTGTTTTCCAGCCCCATGGTGGCAAACGGTGTAGTCTACGTCGGAAGTGATGACCAAAACCTCTACGCACTCGACGCGTCCACCGGCGCTTTCCTCTGGAACTACATGACAGGGGGTAATGTATTCTCAAGCACGGCGGTCGTTGATGGATCCGTATACTTCGGGAGTTGGGATGGCAAACTCTACGCCCTTGACTCACTCACCGGGGCATTCAAGTGGGATTACCCCACGGGAGGCTGGGTGATTTCCAGCCCGGCGGTGGTAGACGGCGTCGTCTATGCCGGGAGCGATGACGGTACTTTCTTCGCACTCGACGCATCCACCGGCGCTCTCCTCTGGAACTATACGACGGGGGATGAGGTAGAGTCCAGCCCGGCGGTGGTGGACGGCGTTGTCTATTTCGGAAGCCGTGACAACAATATCTACGCACTGAACGCTTTGACTGGTACGCTTCTCTGGAACTACACGACGGGTGGGAACGTTGATTCCAGCCCGGCGGTGGTAAACGGTGTCGTGTACGCAGGTAGTTATGACAACAACGTCTACGCGCTTGATGCATCCACCGGGGCGCTTCTCTGGAACTACACGACGGGTGACCCCGTGTTTTCCAGCCCGGCGGTGGCAAACGGCGTCGTCTATGTAGGTAGTTTAGATAACAGCCTCTATGCACTGGACGCGTCCACCGGGGCGCTTCTCTGGAGCACCCCCACAGGGAATATGGTGTTTTCCAGCCCGGCGGTTTCAAATGGCATGGTCTATGTAGGAAGTGATGACGGCAGTCTCTACGCATTTGGATCGTTCCCGGATGAACCTCCGGCGAGTGTGACCGACCTTCATGCCAGTACCACGCAGCAGCTCCGGATCACCTGGGCCTGGATCGATCCCGCACCGATCGGCTTCTCACATGTGATGGTATACCTTGACGGGGTGTTCCAGGGGAACGTGACAAAGGGGATACAGACCTACACGGCCACCGGTCTCACTCCATCGACAACCTATACAATCGGGACGAGGACCGTGGGGATGAAGGGGATGATCAACCAGACCTGGGTGAACCAGACGGCAACCACCAGTGTGCTTTCGCTTTCAGAACTCGATCCTTCCAGTGTAATGGAGGGCAGCCCGGGTTTTACCCTCGATATATACGGCACAGGATTTACACCCGGTAGCACCATCCTCTGGAATGGGGAGGGGCAGACGACGCAGTACCTGCAGTCCGGCCACCTGATCATGGAGGTCTCCGCGGAGATGGTCGCATACCCGCGCCATGTGAATATCACCGTCTATGACAGTTCCTCCGGGGACACGTCCAATTCATTATCCCTGTCTGTCACAGACAATCCCTCCGACGAAAAGGCGTGGAAGTTCCGGTCCGACATCTTCAGTACCGGGGTGTATGACGATGGGGGGTACAGGCCTGAAGGAGTGCTCCTCTGGAACTATACAACGGGAGGGAGGGTGACTTCCAGTCCGGCGGTGGTGAACGGGGTTGTCTATGTCGGAAGTCAGGACCGCAACCTCTACGCCTTCGACGCGTTAACCGGGGCACGTCTCTGGAATTATAACACCACCGAGCCCAATGACTGGGTGAGTTCCAGCCCCGCAGTGGCGAATGGCATCGTCTATATAGGAGGCCTGAAGACCAAGGTCCACGCACTCGATGCGTCAACCGGGACACTTCTCTGGAACTATACGGTACCGGCATTGACTACAACAAGGATCGAGGTAAGTTCCAGCCCCGCAGTGGCGAATGGCGTCGTCTATATAGGAAACTATGACGGCAACATCTACGCGTTCAACGCAGTTACCGGGGCACTCCTATGGAACTATACCACGGGTATCTATTACTACGATCGTGCGGTGTATTCCAGCCCGGTGGTGGCGAATGGTATCGTATATGTTGGGAGCTACGGCACAAACCTCTACGCACTTGACGCAGCAACCGGTGATCTCCTCTGGAACTACACAACGGGGAGTCCCATTTTGTCCAGTCCGGCGATAGCAAACGGTGTGATCTATTTCGGGAGCGGTGACAACAATACCTACGCCCTCAATGCGGATACCGGGGCTCTCATCTGGAGTTACAAGACCGGCGCAGGGGTGAGTTCCAGCCCCGCTATAGTAAACGGTGTGGTCTATTTCGGGAGCGGTGACAACAATATCTACGCTCTCAATGCGGATACCGGGGCTCTCATCTGGAGTTACAAGACCGGAAACCGGATAACTTCCAGTCCGGCGATAGCAAACGGTGTTGTCTATGTGGGCAGCTATGACAACAATACCTACGCTCTCAATGCGGATACCGGGGCTCTCATCTGGAGTTACACAACGGGAGCAGGGGTGAGTTCCAGCCCGGCGGTGGAAAACGGTGTTGTCTATTTCGGAAGCAGGGATGGCAATCTCTACGCACTCGGTTCCCCCCCGATCGACGGGGGAGGTAAGGGTTATTACCTAATCCATTCGAACGCGGAGGGTGCGGAGGTTTATTTCAACGGCGACTGGTTCGAGGGTAAAATTGTAAACGGTACCCTGCTTGTTGAGACCTGTACCACCTGTACGCCGGTCTGGACATTTACAGTGAAAAAATGCGGGTATTTCACCCTGACACAGAACAATACCCGGTACCCGGGCAACAATGAGACCATTGACCTTTATGCCAACCTGACCAGCCCCAGGGAGCCACTTATTGCCGATTTCATCAGCAATGTGACGACTGGTTCTACACCGCTCTCTGTCGGGTTTACCAGCAGGTCCGTGGGTATCGCGGAGACGTGGAACTGGAGCTTTGGTGACGGGACCTATTCAGAGGAGGAAGACCCGGTGCATATCTACACCACACCAGGGGTCTACACCGTCAGCCTTTCGGAGACCAACAGTGCCTGCCAGAATAATACCATGACCAAACCGGATTATATCACCGCCGGGGCTCCCCCTAAACCCACGTTCCTTGCGAATTTCACCGTTTCACCAACGAGCGGAATAGCACCGCTGAAAGTGCAATGCACCGACCAGTCGATTGGCAGCCCGACCAGGTATTATTATAATTTTGGAGACGGGGGGAGCAGCATGGCCGGACCTAACCCGGTTCATACCTACCGGTACCCGGGTACCTATAACATCACCCTCACCATCACGAAATATAACAGTACCACGAATTCCATCATGGGTGTCAGCACAACAAAAACGGACGTAATTAGAGTCAGCAGTGTCCCATTTATTATGCCGGTCGCGAATTTCACCGCATCGCCAACCATTGGAACAGTGCCGCTTACCGTTACGTTTACAGACAATTCGAGTGGGGACCCGACCCGGTTCAATTATGATTTCGGGGACGGGGTTAACATGACCGTGCCAAATCCAGTCCATACCTACCGCTATCCTGGCAATTATTCGGTCACGCTGACAGTAGTGAAATATGATGTCTCAAACGGTTCAATGGTTGCCAATTCATCCATTCAAACGGATTACATCGTTGTAAAAAGCAAATAATTACCACAATTTTTCATCCGGATGCTGTTGTTTCTGCAAATTCCGGGACAAAACCGGTTCTCTGAATAATCCGGCCCGGAACGGGATCCTTTAAAAAACAGGGTGGCATTGCAGACACCTGGGATGCAGGTTGCCTGTAGTGCATTGAGATCAGTCGAAAGATACGGGGTCGCTTAATAAAATCATGGACGCATGTACTCTGATTCCCAACTCCCGTCTGCCCACAACTTAAGAATATCATAATCACGCATCCGTGTTGCCTTGCTCAAAGCCTGTTTCCGGCTCAGCATCCTCTTCTGGATAAAATCATACTCGCAGACAATTTTTCTGTTCCTGAGCAATGTTACCCGGATCGGGTGGTGCTGGTACATGACTTTTTCCTTTCCCTTAACATACCATTTTATTCTCTGGAAGGTGAGCCAGTCTAGTTTCATAGCAAGTGTAGAGTGAAACATGAATCGTTCGGCGGAATCCAGGTCATAGGTACGTAATGAACAGTAGGGGGAGATTGCCTGGGACAGCAGGTACCTGAATTGTCGTAAGGTTTCGTCAGGAGTAATCGAAACAAAAACAACCCTCGTATCGTCAAAAAAACCGTAACCCCCGACCTCATATTTCGGGGTCTTCTTCTGATCACTACATATTCTTGTGAAATCTTCGATGAGTTTTTCTTCATGCGGGGTTGAAAAAGGCCCGACAAGGGTGATATGCGGGATTACCCGTTTGTCTCCGAGATTAAATTTTTCGGATAACTGATTGCTTAACGTGCTAATCTGGTGTTTAACGGAACCCATCTGGCGGATATCTATCAGATAGTGAGCCATTTTTCACACCATTCTACAAATACCATCCAGACAACCTCAGGGTAAATAATCTGGGTAATCTTCCTGAGCAAATGCAATCTATTTTTTGTTTTGCATATTCGATACGAAATAATCCGGGTGGTTCATATGAGTGTAGTTTCCGTAACCTTCCCGGCGAAGGCCAGATCGCAATCAGGGACGATACCTGGTACGGCCTTGTACCTTCCATTGATTTTAGGGGTGAGAAACGATCATAGTATCTGCCAGAATAACCATAATATAACGGCAATTTTGTAATCAAAGCCTCATCCGAGCAGGTGAACGGCCTGTAATATGCAGGTATTTTCATGAAAATTAATTCAAAAAGTGCAATCGCGGGAATAGCACATTACGGAAATTCTTGCTGATGAGGACCCCTGCCGAACTCTGACGAAGATTTGTTCCGTTCTGATCTCTTCCGGCTCTTCGTCCGGGAAGGGACCCGGAAAATCCTCAACCTTGTTACTTTTATCTCGGTTCTTCGAAGAGTCGATTGATTGATCAGAGATTGGTGAGGATCGTTGACTATCCAGAATTCATCGAGGTAAAATCAGAGAATTACTAGGGTAAAAAAAAGAGGGTATACCCGATACCGGGTTCTGTTATCCTGACTTATAGACCGTGCCGGACTTCATGACGAAATTAACCTTCTCCATCACCGTAATATTCTCAAACGGGTTGCCCGGAACTGCAATGATATCAGCAGTCTTCCCCGGTGCGATTGTTCCGAGTTCAGGTCTCATCAGCATCTCGGCTGCAACACTTGTTGCAGCACGGAGAGTGCGAAGGGGTGAGATCCCGTTTGCCACCATCTCGCCAAACTCGACAGCACCATTGACACTGTAGGGAATAAGGCCAAGATCGGTGCCAAACGCGATCTTTATCCTGCTTTCTGCAAGATTGCGTGCAGTTTCAAGGAGGACATCCTTGTACATCCGGATCTTCTTCTTCATAAATGGATTGTTTCCCATCGATTCCCAGTACTCATCGCGGTCCGCAAACCGGGCTGATCTCACACCCACATACATGGTTGGGATGAGGAAGACTCCCTTCTCTTCGATTAACCGGAGAACCTTTCCAGATGCCAGACACCCGTGCTCAACCGACCGTACTCCGGCAAGAACCGCCAGCCTGACGGCTTCATCTCCGTGAAGATGGGCGGCTACCGGCCGGCGGTATTGTGTGGCAGTTGCAACAAGACACTCCATCTCTTCCCGGGTATACCCCACATCAACAGGATCGTCTGCGGGCGTCGAAAAGCCACCGGATGCAGCAAACTTGATCCATTCGGCACCCCACCTGATCTCTTCCCGGACTACCCTCTGGATTTCAAGAGGACCATCGGCAAGATTGTTCTGCCAGCCATTACAGTCAGGGGAGAGAGCAGAGGTGGCATCCATATGACCATTCCTGGCAGAGATGATGTGACCCAAATTGATCAGCCGTGAGCCGGGAACGAGCCCCTGCTCAACCGCCTTCTTTACGTCACGGACGGTGTACCCGTGGACATCGGTATCACCGCAGTCCCGCACTGTAGTAAACCCGTTCATCAGGTGGTCATTCAGTGCTCGTACACCGAGGAGTGCTTTGTATCCTGCTGAATAACTCCAGAAATTTGTAAACATTTCAGGCCGCAAGGTGATATGGACATGACAGTCGATGAGGCCGGGCATCACCATTCTGTCTGACAGGTCGATTATTTCTGATCCGGCTGGTGCCCGGATGACTGTCGCAGTCAAGACTTTGCCTTCCCTGTTGCGAATGATTCTCTCGTATCAGACTGAACGTATGACTTTGTTGCCGGTTTTAATTGTTTTCCCATAAGCCAACCTTTTTTTTATTGCTCCTTTTTGTCGTTAATCATTGTCCCTGCCCCTGATGAACACAGGAACACCCACTGGTCCTGTTTTTCGTATACAATTGTTTGCAGGAAGATTCCACCAATGTTACGAGAACATTTCCTCTTCCTGTACCTGTTTCTCCATACCTGCGAGCAGTTTTATGTTCCCTGCAAACTCTTCCGCATGCCTCTGGTCTTCTGCATCTGGTCTGCCCTTGTTCAGTCCCCCGAAAAACTTAAGAAAACTATTCGTATTGAACCCTGCACAGGACTTCGTTTGAGTTCTCTGTCAGGAGAGGGTTCACATCCGACCAGATGGCTACGATCATCAACGAATGTGATGCAACCTACCTCATTATCGAGCATGACCCTTCGCTCTATGCAGATGATACAAGGCTGATTCCAAGTGTCATTAGCCGGTTGAAAACGTTTGCCCGCAACGAAGGCACGGTGGTGGTGTATTCCCGGAATCTCGACAGGTTTATGCGACCTCTTCTCCGGGCATCAGGCAGGGTGTACATCTATGCGGACTGGGCAAACGTAATCAGGAATAGTCTGGCAAAGAGACAACAAAAAAATGTGTCGTCCAAGAGAATATTGTCCAGGCAGGCCAGGCTGGATCAAGTTACCAGACCCGAAGAATCACATGGGGATCTTGATAGCGGGCTAGCCGATCTCGTAGTAACAGATGAATGAGTCCGACTAGGGGTGGTAAACCGCCCTATCAGGCCGTAAATAAGATATAACAAGGTTATGGCTTTTTCGCGTGTTGCCCTTCCAGTTCCACGATACTGATAGACGGGTTTCGGTACCGTAGTCTATTTGCGGTCAGATCG
>Ga0209668_10000362_pt1 | contig 18544 bp, 11 predicted proteins | sample FrelakmetPLP11PL_FD_187150 | JGI IMG/M metagenome (GOLD analysis project Ga0209668, IMG submission 187150) | Freshwater lake sediment microbial communities from the University of Notre Dame, USA, for methane emissions studies - PLP11 PL (SPAdes)... | ecosystem: Environmental > Aquatic >... | reverse complement strand
TAAAATTCCTGCTAAATGTTTGGTTGCTTGATAGCCTACCGCCAGTCGAGTTTGTTTGGCGATTGCTGGAAAAGTCAACCCCAATTCGAAACCCCAAAGTTTGGGTTTATTAAAAGTAAGTGCAGACATCAAAGCTGGCGTAATGGGAACAGGAAAAGCTAAAAAAAATGGTTTGTTAAAATTTCGTATCATAGCAATATAATGGCCATTAATATCTAAAGGGCCCCATTGAAATTCAGCATTCACGTTATAAGCAGGCGCTTTCTGATTGGGTAAGCCAGGAATGTTTGTTTGATTTGGATTAGATAAACCAGGAAGAATACCTGCAACTTCTATATCGCTATTTGTATAATAAGAAGATAAAAAATTAGTGTCGGTAATACTAGCGACATATCCTGCATCGATATTAAATTTACTGATGCAATCAGTGTAAGTATATCCTAAATTAACTCCGCCATTTTGGATACGACGTGTTGAACCTCCATCCGCCAATCGAGGTTGGCCTGCAAACGTATAAACAGAACCATAGAGCCCACTCGGCATGGCAAAACCAAACTGAGCGGTTGTAGCATTTATTTCACTTAGCAATTGTGTAGGATTTTCACTACTTACAAAACTATAAGGATCATAATTTCCAAAGGGCACATATTCTTTACCGATACGTAAATAGACTGGCGAAACATTAAAGTGTTGCAATGTAGCGTAAGCCGTATCCAGTTTAGTTCTACTGATCGGTTGATAGATTAAGAATGAGTTCGGTATTTGATAGACTCCTTGCGCACCCGAAACGCCGGTTAAAGAGGTATACACCAATGACATATTGGCTTTCATCCAATTATTAACCCGCGTATCGATAAACAAATTGGCATTATTTAATATGAGATCACTGGCCCTATTGGCTGTAAGACTAAAAGGTGTTCCTTGAGCAAAAAAGAAATCTGTAAATGGCGCCACTACTGAAAAAACAGGCGGCGTATTCGTTATATAGGCATCGGTGTTCATCCAACCGCTAAAATTTATGCGGCAAACCCAACCACACGGCTGATCAAAACCACCGGGTTGATTTCTACCCAACAACCAATCCATTTCATTCATTTGAGCACGGATAATTTCTTGCTCATAGGCACTATCCCTTTCATAGATTCCAGCTGCTAAAGCAGAACAGCTCATCCCTAAAGCTAACCAGGAAAAAATAACTACCTTGCACCTCATACCCATATCCCTATAAAAATTCATCCGTTTCTAAGCTTAACAACTCTTGGCCTATATATATATATATAAAATAAATAAATTTACCTCTCTAGAATCGAATCTTGCGGCATATCACTGACAGTCTGAGCGTGATGATCCTGAGCCAGTAATAAATACATGGCCGGCACAACAAATAAAGTAAATAAAGTCCCAATAGAAATTCCAGATGCAATCACTAAACCAATATTAAAACGACTAATAGCTCCTGCTCCTGTCGCCAAAATTAATGGAATTACACCTAAGACCATCGAAGCGGTCGTCATTAAGATGGGTCGCAGCCGAATACCGGCAGCCATTTGTATGGCTTCGCGTTTTTTATGGCCTTCTTGCTGTAAATCGTTAGCAAATTGCACAATCAAAATCCCATGTTTGCTAATTAAACCTATTAAAGTTACTAAACCCACTTCCGTATAAATATTTAAACTCGCTCCGCCTATACCTAAACTTATAAAAATAAGTGCACCACAAATTGACATAGGAACACTGACTAAAATAATCAATGGATCACGAAAACTTTCGAATTGTGCTGCCAAACAAAGAAAAATAATAATTAAAGCTAAGAAAAAAGTTAAAATTAATGCACTACTTTCTTGCTGATATTGCCGAGATTGAGCCGCATAATCCATAGTATAGTTTTCTGGAAATATTTTTTTCGCTATAGTTTGCAAGCCTTGCAATGCACCTCCCATAGTCACACCAGGAAAAGGAACAGCTGAAATAGTGGCTGAATTTAATTGCTGAAAATGATTAATCGATTCTGGTACTACAATAGTTTTTAATCGGGCTATCGTGGATAAAGGAATCACCGAACCATTGGGAATCTTTAAATAATAACTTAGCAATTGATCGGCATTCAAACGATAACCTCGCATCACCTGAGGGATAACTTGGTAAGATCGACCGTCAAAATTAAAATAATTAATATAATTCTCACTCATCGCAGAAGCTAATAAATCACCCACATCAGCCATCGTTAACCCAAGTTGAGATGCTTTATCACGATCGAGTTGTATCGTTGTTTGAGGTTTATCTAATTTAAGATCACTATCCAAATAAACAAACAAGCCCGTTTTACGCGCTTCGTCTAATAACGTTTGAGAAACATCATTTAATTTAATATAATCATCGGTAGTGGTTATAACAAACTGCACCGGTAATCCACTCCCTCCACCCGGTAAAGAAGGTTTTTGAAATGCAGCCACTCGTGCTCCCGCGATACCATCAAATAAATGTTGTATCTGGGGTTGTAATTGATTGGTGGTGCGCTTACGTTCATTCCATGGTTTAAAGACCATTCCACCAATACTGGTATTCAGTCCATTAACGCCATCTAATTGAAAAACATGATCTGTTTCAGGATAAGTTTCAAAAATTTTAAACACCTGATTGGAATATAATTGCGTTTGCTGCAAAGTCGCATTAGGTGCTGCAGTTAATAAGCTGATAATAATTCCTTGGTCTTCTTGAGGTGCTAATTCATTCTTAGAAGTAGCATATAAAAAATAAATACTACTTAAAATAATAAATGCAAATACGATGGTTACCGATACATTATTCAATGACCCATGTAAAAGGCGCTCATAAAATTCACGTAATTTAGCAAATTTAGCATCAATAAAACCAACAAAACCTTTATGCTGATCTTTAACACTGGGCTTTAAAGAGAGCGCGCACATCATGGGAGAAAGCGTTAAGGCAATAATGGCAGAAATCGCAACTGCCCCCGCTAAAGTAAAGGCAAATTCAGTAAACAGTGCGCCCGTTAATCCACCCATGAAACCTATCGGCACATAAACCGCAATTAAAACGACCGATATCGAAATGATGGGAACAGCCAACTCTCGCGCCCCTTTGATAGCCGCTTCAAAGGGTGATTGACCTAATTCGATGTGTCGATAAATATTTTCTACAATAATAATTGCATCATCGACGACCAAACCTATGGCTAATACTAAAGCTAACAACGTCAGTAAATTTATCGTATAACCCAACAATAACATAATAAAAAATGCCCCTATTAAGGATAGGGGCATAGCAATAACCGGAATAATGACTGAGCGGATGGAGCCTAAAAATAAAAAGATAACCAACGTAACGATCACTAAAGCTTCTATCAAACTGGTCATCACTTCATGGATAGAACTATTGATATAGCGACTTTCATCATAAACAATTTTTCCGTTTAATCCCTGCGGCAATTGTGCAGTAATATCGGGCATAGCTTTTCTTATATTTTTAATAACAGAAAGCACATTAGCAGTCGGCGCTACTTTAATGCCGATATAAACAGCCGGTTTGTTGTCAAATTTAACCGCTGTGTTATAACTTTGTGAACCTAACGTCACTTTAGCGACATCTTTTAAACGTATAATGGCGCCATTTTGTGCTTTGACAATTAAGTTCTGAAATTGTTCTACGTTGTTTAAACCAGTGTTTACGGTTAAATCAACGGTGACCATATCCCCTTTGGTACGTCCGACCGCCGCAATAAAATCATTGTTAGCTAGTGCATTCGCCACATCATCAGCACCTAAACCATAAGAAGCTAATTTAGCGGGATCCAACCAAGCACGGAGTGAAAATAAATGTTGACCAACAATTTCAGCCTGTTGTACACCATGAACACTTTGTAATTTCGGTTGTACCACTCGAGTCAGATAATCCGTAATTTGATTGCTCGCTAACTTCGGACTATAAAAACCGATATACATCGAATCGATGGTTTCACCAATAGCAATACTCAACGTAGGTTGTTGAGATTGTTTAGGTAGCTGATTAATAACGGCATTGACCTTGGTATTAATTTCAGTTAATGCTTTATTCGGATCGTAATTCAATAGCAAATTAGCTTGTATCGAACTACTACCTTGTGTACTACTTGAAGTTAAATAATCAATTCCTTGCGCCTGCGCAATTGAATTTTCTAGTGGTGTCGTGATAAATCCTGCAATTAAAGCAGGATCGGCACCAGTATATACTGTAGAAATCGTTATAACAGCATTTTCTGTGTAAGGATATTGTCGAACTTGCAGCAAAGTTAACGAACGTATTCCTAACACCAAGATTAATAAACTAATCACGGTTGCTAACACAGGTCGCTGAATAAAAATATCCGTAAAGCGCATAAAAACCGCTATCCTTAAACTAAAACGAGCTCATCCTTTAAAAATAGCTCACTTTGTCTTCCATTCCATTGGTTTATTCATCAATAGCTACTGGTGCTGGATTATTATTCGGCACCACTGAATTATTAATCACGACTAAACTGCCATTCTTTAGTTTGAGCTGTCCACTCGTAACGACCATTTCACCTTCTTTCAGACCGTCTAAAATTGCAATTTGATCGCCGCGTTTTTCACCCGTCGTCACAAAAGTTTGTAGGACACTAAGTTGTGATTTTCCATTTTTATCCTTTCCTTTTTGTTGCACGATATAAGCGATCTCTCCATAAGGGTTAAAGCTAATTGCCGTCTGTGGCAAAGTTAAATAGTGTTTAAGTGGACTCGTTTGCACTTCCGCTGAAACAAACATACCAGGATATAATTCAGATTGTGGATTAGCGATGGTCGCTTCAATTTGCACGTTTCGCGTATTAACATCCACAATCGGATTGATGGTAGTCACTTTTCCAGTAAAAATTTTATCTGGATAGGTATCTGTTCTAATGTTAACTATGGATCCTATATGTAACTGCACTAACTTCTGCTGTGGAATAAAAAAATCGGCATAGAGTGGATCTAAGGCTTGTAAAGTAACGACTTGATCACCCGGATTAAGATATTGGCCTACGTTTACAGTCGAAACACCTAAACGACCACTAAACGGTGCTTTTAAAGTTTTTTTAGCGACTATCGCTTCTTGTTGAGCGACTTGTGCAGTTAAATTTTTTAAATTTTGCTCATCCGTATCAAGCACCGCTTTACTAATCGCTTTGACAGCAAATTGTGCCCTATCACGATGATAGATAATTTCAGCTAATTTCTCTTGTGCTTCTAATGAATGCAATAATGCCACATCTGAATCGGCGTTAAGTTGTACTAAAACATCTCCTTCCTTAACTTCCGCGCCTGGCTTCAAATAAACCATACGCACTAATCCAGCTAATTCAGTGGTAACATAGACTCCGTTTACCGCACGCATACTACCGTAGGTCAAAATCTTAGGTTGCCACCATGAATATGAAACGCGCATAGCTGAAACAGTGACAACCGGTGAAATATTTTTTTGCATCGCATGTCGAATAAAGAAATGATTAATCGTTTGATAAGCAAAAATTAGAATAAAAAGCGTACCGACGCTGATCAACATGATGATCATGGGTCGATTAAAATGCTTTTTTAACCTATGCACGTTTGTGATCCTCTACTAACAATCCGAGTTCCACCATCCACCCCCTAAAGCTTGAAATAAAGCGGCTGTATCCGCATATCGACTCGCTTCAGCTTGAACCAAGCTAATCCGTGTTTGCTGATATTGTCGTTGTGCATCCAATAAAGAAAGGTAACTAACACCACCTAGAAAAAATTGTTGTCTCACCAAATATAAATTAGCATAAGCCGCTGATTCGGCCTGTTTTTGTGCGCGCATTTCTCGAGCATCCGCTTCTATAGCCCGTAACGTATCCGCTACATTTTGAAAAGCTTGCAACACCACTTCTCGATACTGTGCCGCCGCTACATCATAAGCGGCAATAGCCGCACGACGTTCAGCCAGTAAAGCACCTCCTCGAAAAAGTGGTTGAAATAATGCTCCTCCAATATTCCATAAATTACTCTGCGAGCCAAAAACTTTACTACCCACTGAATTAGATTTTCCCCAAGAACCATTCAACGTAAACTGTGGATATAAGTTAGCCGTAGCAACCCCTATTTGAGCATTAGCCGCTTCCCATAATGCTTCAGCAGCACGCACATCGGGTCTTTGCCGAACTAAAGCCGATGGCACACTCAATGGAAGTTCAGTCGGTAAGTGCAACTCATTCAAATCCAAAGACGGAATAACATAACATTCACTAGGAAAAGCACCGACTAAAATAGCCAGTAAGTGACGTGCTTGTGCCCAACTCTTTTCTAAAGGCGGTAAAGCAGCTCGAGTTTGTGCTAATTGGGTTTGTTGTGCAACGACCTCAATTTGTGAAACACCACCGAGATCAAATTGTTTTTTTATGATTGCCAATTGCTCAGCTTGCTCTCGTATCAATTGTTTAGTTACACAAATCTGTCTATGCAATGAGGCTATGGTAATAGCCGTCGTTACAATATTGGACGTTAGACTCAGATAGGCCGCGCGAAGTTCAAAATATTGATATTCTACTTGCGATTGTAACCCTTGTATTTGTCGTCGCACCCCTCCAAAAAAATCCAGTAGATATGAAGCATTTACTGAGGCATTAAATAGATTAAATACGGACGTAGGAATCCCACTGGTGGTTAACGTATCACTTGCCGCATTGGATGAATTAAAAAACCCCGTATTGGAACCACGTTGTGCGGTCACTGCAGCTGCGATATTGGGAAACAAACCATTACCTATCCCCGCGCTTAGATTTTCCTGTGCTTCAAGTAAGGTAGCTTTAGCCGCTTTTAAATTAGGGCTGTTGGTTAACCCTTGGCAAATGAGTTTATTTATTTTAGGTGAATGAAATAAACGCCACCATTCTGCAGAAATAGTTTTAGCTTGAATAAATTGCTGCGAAGCGCCTCCATGCCCTGGTGCGCTGGCAGTTCTACAAGGCCAAGGGGGTTTGGTGTAATGATTTATCTTCGGAGGTTCAGGCGGTTCAAAATCAGGCCCCACCAGGCAAGCACTTAGGCTACCCAACATCATGGCAATCATGGCAAATTGATAATAGCTCCTATAAAAAACCCACATTACATCTGTCCATTTTTACCTGTTATATACACATTTTTTAAGTGTACTTTCCTATCATAGACGATATTTTTAGAACTTTGTGAAAAATTAAAGCGAATCATACCTCATTCACGCCTAATCAAGATAAGAAAAAACTTATCCCTACGCCCACAACAAACTATGCTTTAATTAAACTATTGGGAGATAAATCTACCCATCGATAATTTTAAAAAATAAAAAAGATTTCTCTAATTGGAGCTTAATTTATGGTCAAGTATTTAAAAAGAATTGGTTCAGAAAAAAAACGTAAACTTGCCTTATTATATTTAGTGATAGGTGCTATAGCGATAGGTTTTGCTCCTATTTTTGTCCGATTAAGCGAAGTGGGTCCCATTGCGACTGGATTTTGGCGCGTAGCTATCGCCTTTCCCATTTTAACTTTACTTTCGTTAGGACAAGGCTATACACGCCCCGATGATAAGCAAGCGCCGACCTTAAAAGATTATCTTTGGCTATTATTTTCTGGCGTTTTATTTGGCGGTGATCTCGCCACATGGCATCTTTCTATTCAATATACGACCATCGCCAATTCGACTTTAATTGCTAACTTTTCACCCATCATTATCGCTTTATGGGGATGGATTGTTTTACGCAGACCACCACAAAAAAAGTTAGTGATTGGTTTATTATTAGCCATATTAGGTATCGCTGTCTTAATTCATCCCAGCTTCCATATGGACAAAAATATCCGCATTGGTGATGGATTAGCCTTTATCACTGCCTTTTTCTATGCCGGTTATTTATTAGTTTTAAATCGAGCGCGTAAAAAATTTACAGCTTTTTCCAGTATGGCGATATCCACTTTTGCCAGTATGCTCACTTTACTTACCATCACGTGCCTATCGGGTGAGCTTGCTATACCGCAAACAGAAATGGCATGGATTATTTTATTTGCTTTAGCTTTGTTTGCACATATTTTAGGACAAGGATTAATCGCTTACGCCTTACCGTATTTACCGGTTACCTTTTCATCAACCGCCCTGCTTATCCAACCGATGGTCGCTTCAATGGCAGGTTGGTACTTCTTTTCAGAATATCTAAGTTTCAGTCAAATGATCGGGATGCTGATCGCCTTAGTGGGTATCTTTTTAGCTAAACAAACTATTTAATCTTCAAAAATTCTCAAATGCGGTCGTATAAAATACTTTATACTCACAGCAATGGGATTTTTGGCAAGGCGCCGCGAAAACGAAGCAACCGCAGTGTATTCAAGATACATGAGGATTGCGAGTTGAGCGGCAACACAGTCAAAAATTCAAGTGCGAAGAGTTTATAACAAACTTTTACTCACCATTTCATACACGTCTGAAGAAAGTCCCTGTATTTTAATAAGCTTCTCTAGTTGTTCGTGCATTAAGGCTTGACGATCAACATCAAAACGCTTCCATTGTGTAAAAGGTTTTACTAAACGCGCCGCTATCTGAGGATTGATAAGATCAAGGTGCTGTATTTGCTCACTTAAAAATACATAGCCGGCACCTGAACGATCATGAAATTGACTACGATTTTCTGAACAAAAAACACCAATCAAGGATCGAATTTTATTCGGATTCTTCCAATCAAAAGCAGGATGCTTCAGTAATTTTTTAACCTGATGTAAGGTATCAGGCAATGGAGCACGCGCTTGTATGGCTAACCATTTACAAACCACTAAAGAATTCGCTGAATTTTTTTCATAAAACTCTTTTAAAAAACGATCTCTTTGCGATAAATTATGATTGACTATTTCGCTTAATGCCACAATCCTGTCGGTTAAGTTATCGGCTTTTTTGTAATGATTCACACAGAGATGATGCACGTTAGGGTCTTGCAATAACATGAGATAGGTTAAACTTATGTTAGCTAAACGTCGATTCGTTACCGACTGCTTATCAAAAACATAAGGTTTTAAATCATGGCAGGCTTGATAACAGTGTAAAAAATTATTTTCTAGTTTTTTAGCGCACTGAAAACGCAACCATTCCCTTTCTTCATGAATACCATCGATATCAATAATAAGCATTTGTTCTGCAAAAGCAGCTTCACTCGGTAAACTGAGTAATTCTGCCAATAAATCCTTACTGTCCTGCTTATCCTCAGCAAATAGAATTTTATATCCTTTAAATAGCTCACTAACGGCTGAATCTTCTAGCGTTGATGAGGATTGAATTCGGCGCAACACAATTCGACTAGCTAATTCCTGCGCAGCATCCCATCGATTAAAGCCATCGGTATCCGATTGCATTAAAAAGGCGAGATCCTTGTCAGAATACTTAACCTTCAATTTTACTGGAGCAGAAAAATTTCTCAATAAAGAAGGAATTGGTTTAACATCGACGTTAACAAACTGGAAAACATGCTCAGATTCTCTGAGTTTTAATGTGCATTGCGTCCCCAGAGGTGTATCATCACCGACTAACTGTAAGTCAATCGCTTGGCCCGCTGGATTAAATAAAGCCATCACTAAAGGAATATAAAAAGGTTTTTTAGTCGGTTGACCAGGTGTAGCAGGGCAATGTTGTTTAAGAATCAAATCAAAGGTTTTTTCTTCCGGTGAATAATGGTAATCCACCTGTAATTCGGGTGTCCCGGATTGCTTATACCAACGACGAAATTGTTGTAGATCATAACCACTCCCTTTCTCGATTGATTTAACAAAATCTTCTATAGTAACTGCTTGTCCATCATGAACAGTAAAATAATCATCCATACCTTTGCGAAATAATTCTGGATCCACTAAGACCTTCATCATGCGAATGATTTCAGCGCCTTTTTCATACACGGTCATGGTATAGAAATTATTAATCTCAATATAAGAATCAGGTTGCACGGGATGAGCTAAAGGACCTGCATCTTCTGCAAACTGCATCGCTCTTAATTGTCTTACCGTGTTAATCCGTTCAGTCGCAGGATTGCCAATAGATTCACTAAATTCCTGTTCACGAAAGACCGTCAAGCCTTCTTTAAGACTTAATTGAAACCAATCGCGACACGTAATGCGATTACCGGTCCAATTATGAAAATACTCATGTCCTACAACTTTAGTAATATAACTATAATCTACGTCAGTTGCTGAACTCGGATCCGCCAAAATGGTCTGCGCATTAAAAATATTAAGTCCTTTATTTTCCATGGCGCCCATATTGAAATCATCGATGACCGCAATCATGAATATGTCTAAATCATATTCGCGACCATAGGCTTGTTCATCCCAACGCATGGCTTTTTTTAAAGATTCCATCGCATGATGGCATTTATTTTTCTCACCTTTTTCTGAAAAAATCTGTAAATTTATTTTTCGCTGTGATTGAGTCACAAATTCATTTTGACTATATTCTAAATCGCCTGCAACCAAAGCAAATAAATAACTGGGTTTTTTAAACGGATCTTCCCAAGTAACAGAATGTTGATTATTTTCTAAATCCTGCTGTGTGATTTTATTTCCGTTGGATAACAAAATGGGATATTTCTTTTTGTCAGCAATAATAGTAGTCGTATAACGGGCCAATACATCCGGTCGATCTAAAAAATAAGTGATGCGACGAAAACCTTCGGCTTCACATTGAGTACAAAAAATTCCTCGAGAAACATAAAGTCCACTTAATGCTGTATTTTCTTTAGGTTTAATTCTATTTTCAATCTCAAGATTAAATTGATCGGGTACGTGAAAAATAATAAGTTCATTATCTTTAAGTTGATAGTCGCTATTTGATAAAAGTCGAGCATCGAGCTTAATAAAAATCAATTCGCAATTCTCACCCTGCAAAACCAGTGGTTTATTTTTATTTTCTGATATCGAGTTTCGAGTAAGCGCCAAACGAGAATTAACTTGAGTCAAATTTTCATTTAATTTAAAAGTTAATTCAACCCTATTGATCAAAAAACTAGGTGGAGTGTAATCTTTAAGAAAAGTAGTTTTTAATTCAGTCATTTTTCACCTATTATTTTATGAGAGGATCAGGTTCTTTGTTCATATTCGCTAAAGCAGGTAGAATTAAACTTAACAAAAGGAATGAACCACCCACAATCGTGGTTCTAGCTAGCACTTCTTGATTAATCAGCACAACAAATAGACTAGCAAATACTGGCTCTAAAGCAAATATCAACGCGGCTTTGGGAGCACTGGTAAATTTTTGATATTTATTCTGTAAATAATACGCCAAACTGGTCGCAAATACAGCACAAAATAGAATGCCAATTAAGGCTTGTGGCTGTAAAGCCGCACTAAAAGAATGCCCTTTAGTAAATAAAAATACAAACGGAACGGTAAACAAGAGTTGATAAAAAGCCAATAATTGATAATCACCAATCAATTGATTAGTACGCTGTAGATAAGTAATTTGTAAGGAAAAAAAGATAGCACCCAGAAAAACCCATAAATCGCCATGCCCAATATAAAGATGTTTTATATCCATTAAAACATAAAGTCCTATAAATCCTATGGCCGAACACAATAAATCCAAGCGACCCGGCTTTTCTAGCTTAAACAAAGGCGCTAAAAAAGGGACTACAATAACACTCGCACCGGTAATAAACGCTGCACGTGCAGAATGCACCGTTTCTAAACCGATAGTTTGACAAAGATAAGCCCCTGCATTGAGAACACCAATGATTAAACTGGCACACAAAATAGATCGAGTGGTCTTATGGAACAAAATCCAGACACTCGGTAACAAAACCAAGGCTGCTAACGCAAAGCGTAAGCTCACAAATACAAACGGATCAACTTCAGTCAAAGCATTTCGAGTCAGTGGAAAAGTAACCCCCCACATCAAGGTGGCTAAAATAAGATAAAGATTAGCTTTACTAGATAATTTCATAAAATATAGAGTATAGTCACTCCAATCCCTTGCAACAACAGGAGAATTTCCGGTGTCAATTCGTGTTCTTGTTAACGGCGCGGCTGGGCGCATGGGGCGAATCACAACTAAAACGATTAAGCAGGATGCAGCATTCGATTTAGTCGCAGAAACTCACAGTAGCGATGAGCTTAAAAAATATCTATTGTCCAGCAAAGCAACAATTGCTATTGATTTTACCAATGCCGCTGTCGTCTTTGAAAATGCCAAAAGCATTATACTGGCAGGGACTCATCCAGTTATTGGAACTAGTGGTTTGCGCCCAGAACAAATAAATGAATTACAAAAGCTTTGCTCTGAGAAAAACTTAGGTGGGATCATTGCACCCAATTTTTGTATAGGTGCTTTATTGATGATGCGCTTTGCTGAACAAGCCGCACACTATTTTCCTGAATGTGAAATTATAGAAACCCATCATGAAAAAAAGTTAGACGCTCCATCTGCAACTGCTATAAAAACCGCTGAATTAATTAGTGCCGCTAGAAAAACATCGCCTAACACCAAAAAAACTCACGAAACACTAGAGGGCGCACGTGGCGCGGTTAAGAATCAAGTTCCAATACATGCACTACGTCTACCTGGGTTTCTCGCCAAACAAGATATAATATTCGGCCATCTCGGTGGAAATCTCGTTATCGCCCATGAAACAATAGATCGTAATGCCTATATGCCTGGCGTATTACTGGCTTGTAAAAAAGTGAGATCGTTAAAAAAATTAGTTTATGGTTTAGAAAATTTTTTATAAAAAATTATCATTAAAGCTTCGCGCGGAAAACTCAAATGATCGATTTCAAACAGTTACATGTTGAGCTTTTAAAACAATTAAGCAAAAATCATTTTGACATTAATGAAAAAATCAATAAGAAATTAATTGAATATGTCTTGTTATTACATAAGTGGAATCAAATACATAACTTAACCAGCATACGTGATCCTTTGCAGATGCTCTCCAAGCATATTATTGATAGTCTTGTTATTAGCCCTTACTTGCAAGGTCCAGACATTCTAGATGTCGGCACAGGTGCCGGTTTGCCGGGCATACCTTTAGCATTGACGCACCCACACTATCGTTTCGCATTACTAGATAGTAACGGAAAAAAAACGCGCTTCTTAACCCATGTCATACAAACTTTAACGATAACTAACGTCGAGATCATTTCTTTGCGCGTTGAAAAATATCATCCCGAATATTGTTTTAATAGTATAGTCAGTCGAGCCTTTAGCCAGCTCAATGAATTTTTACATAAAACTAAACATTTATGCTGCGAAAATGGAAGTTTTTTAGCCATGAAAGGGCAATATCCCGCAGAAGAGATCCATGTACTTGATACTGATTTCAAGCTCATTGACACAAAACCTTTACAAATTGCTGATCTTGATGAAAAAAGACATCTACTGATTATTGGTTTAAATCACTAATAAATAAAATCCCTTTATGTATTTTATTAATTCCTTGTGAGTTAAGAAAAGATTAATTATTCTATCTTACAATTAATAACTCAATAAAAACTTAATAACACTTTTGCCAAGGAGAATAAAATGCTAAACGTTGTTGCTGAAACGATATCTTTACTTCCTGCACAGCATTCTCCTAATTTTTTTCAAAAATCTATTACGGCCACTAAAAATATATCCTGTAAAACATTTAGTATAGCTTTGGCATCGGCAGTCAGTGTGATTACTTATTTTGAACCCTCTTATCAAGCAGGTGCTTCCATTGCAGACGGGCTAAAAGAGATTACCGCAGCAAGTGGAATTGGAACTAACTTTCTTTTTAATATACAAGCCTATCGGGAACTTTCGCAGCAGTTTTCTAAATTTTTTAAGTTGCCTTTGCAACTTTCAGCAGCAATATTTTTTTCTATCATGTGTGTAGCACCTAATTTATTTATGAATATAGTCGATGAAGAAGGAAACTATATTGATGAGCCCTTAATGATATTACAGATAGTTTCTGCCTTACTTAATATCGGTGTCAATATTGTAGGCTCCATGGAATTAATTAATAGCATTTCTTCTCTATTCAAAAATAAAACCGACTTACAAAAAGAAAAACTTATAGAAAAAATTAACCTTGCATTTGAAAAGTTTCAGAAACACCATCAATCAGAACCAAATGAAACATTAAATTCAGAATTACAGGAGCAGTTAATCTTTCTCCTTACAGCCAATAAGGAATCCACTTCACGGCAAAAAATAAGCTATTACTCTTTAAATGCCGGACTTGGCTTGTTCAGTATTCCCCAATTTAGTGCGTATTTATTAATAAGTTATTTTGGTATGCGTGACTTATCCGAAAAAAAATTAGGGACTCATCACTCAATCAGTCTATTACTAGGTTCACTCGCTGCCATTGGCAATGGGATACCGGGTGCAGGATTCTCGATTAAAGGTGTCAATTCGATGAGTAAAAAACTAATGTCTTTGCAAACACCTTCTTTGTTGGCTACACTTTTTGCACTCCCTGCATTATTCTCAGGGTTTACCACACACAAAGCCATGGCAGATAGTTTAAAAGAAGTAGGCTATTCAGGGAACCTAGCTGAAGCATTAAAATGGATAGCCAATCTTGGTGCAGCACTCATTTATAATTTACCGCAAATGCTCACTTTAGCGAACAGCTTGAATGCGCCTGCTGTTAATAATCAACTCCATGCTTTAAAGCAAAAGCTTAAAGATCAAATTAAAAATTTAAACGCCTCTAATGTGAAAAATTTTAAAACTGAATTACCTAATAGATTAAGTAGTTTTTTTAAAGATTATATTGCTGAAGATGTTGATTTGCCTAATTACCCTCATTCATACGCTGCCATCAATAGTATATAAAAACTTAGGCCCTATGAAAGAAAAGATAGGTTAACTAACAAAACTAGCTAAATTGTTCTTTTTCAAGGCTAGAACTTTTTGACATTCTGGTACTAAAAAACCACCTTAACAAGATATGTCTTGACTAATCCCATTTAATTCGCACACCTAACCTCCCTAGAATGATATAATTATTGTTATTAACATGGCTTAAACTGGTATTTACGGAAGCTTCTCCAAATACTGAAAAACAATCATTATTCCAATTCTTTGAGCCACCAATACCAAGTCCACCCCAAAGAGGATAATTTTGACTACTAAAAGGCGTTTCTGATACAGTAATAGCATATTGATTTAAAAAATCGTAATAAAGATTGGCAATTCCATATAAATGACTCCTATCTACTATACCCAGTGAATTTAACTCTCTATTTTGATAATCTACAGATAATCCTAAACGCCCAATAAGACTTTTGGCATTGTTTAAAGAAACATCCGCACCAAAAACATCTTTAAAATGATTAAAGTCCACCTGGTAATAACCAAATTGAGTTTGCGGAGTAAAAGACCAATTTGTATTGAAAAGAATTCGTTTTCCTATTTCAAGACTAGTAGCATAACTTTGCGCATCATTATTATTTTTAAGCGTCTGATTACTTGTATTTGAAAACAAATCACTATCGTACCAAATGGCATGAGCTTGTCCATCAACGTAAAAACCATTGTTACTATACCAAGTTAGTGTTGCGGTTGGCCCATAACCGTTGGCATTAATTTTACCTTTACCGAAATATGAATTAATGTCAGAAAAAACTTTACCGTAATGACCAGCTAATCCACCTACTAGCGATCCCGTAGAATCTGCAAATAAACGTTTATCTATACCTAAAGTGTATTTCAATAAATTAGCCCGATAATCAAATGGAGCTATTGAGGATTTAGGCTCAAAGGAACCTTGCATTCCATCAATTTTACTCCAAAAACCATCACCTTCAATTAAATTGGAAGCCTTTAGTGATGAAAATTTATTTGAGCCCCACCAACTTCTATTACCAACCCTCTGTTGAAGGGTATCCATCAAGTTGAACAATTGTAAAACGCCGGCATAAGCTTCATAAATAGGGACACCCGGTTGATAAAGTGGCGTAAGGCTATCGTTTAAGGATGAACGAAGATACCAATCCCCATCTGTAGGCGTACTAATACCATTTTTATAAAGTCTATACGCATAAGCCCCCGAAACTACTGCGGGATCCCCTTCAAATACATAGTCGCCAATTAACTGAAACGTCGCATTGGAAGCACCGTTTACATCAATGATTTTAATACCCTCATTAGTTGGTGCACCAATACCATCAGTATTAGTTACTTTTACGAAACCAGTTCCCGTCGTATTACCTTGAACAACTACAATATCGGTTGATGAATTGTCAGCACCCAGTGATGTATTTAAATTAATTATCCCGTTGTTAGTAGTATAATTGCTATTGATCTGCAATTGTTTGTAAGTACCGCTATAGTTCCCAAAATCAATAATCCCATTATTTTCCATATTTAAAATGGTAGAATCAGCCGTCATTAACCATCGACTTGTCGGATCAATTAAAGCACTACCACCATCCATGCTACCAGTCAATAAAGTGTTAGAAAGTAATGATAGGGTGGAAGTTGAACCGCCCTCTACAAAAACATCACCGTTTAAAACACTTTGCGAAAAAATACCGGTAAAATCACTGGTGTTATTAACATTTAAAAGCTGCTGACCTGTTACAGCGCTAGCCATACCATTGGTTATTTGTAAATTGGCACTGGTGGAGCCGTCAATCAAAATAACATCATCTTCAGCAATTAAATTAATATTCGATAGATTTATTTGTTGATTATTACCATCAAACATTTGGATAGCATGTAATTTTGCATTAATTTGACCAGAAGCAATGTTAATGATGCCGTCATTATCACGAGTCCCTATTCCAACACCATTGGTACCCGATGAAATGATATTGGCATTGTTAATAGTAACAATGCCACTTTCATTTGCGCCCACACCGAGAGAATCATCACCTAAAATTTGAATATTAGCTGTGCCATTGATGGTTATGCTTGGCGAACCATTGCCCGTTGAACCATTTGCAACGACACCAGGAATGTCGTCATTAACCGTAACCACATCTAAATCATTTAAAACAATACTTCCTGCTCCAGTACCTGAAGAAGTAGCATAAACACCAATAGAGGGAGTTCCTAGAAAAAGGGTACTACCTTCATGACGAATGCTTATTTTTCCTTCGGAAATAATAGTACCGCCATCATTAACATGCATTCCTCGAGAATTTAAGCCCCGCATGATTATGTTTGCATCGTTATGGATAATAATTCGGTTAGTGTTTGCACCTGTTGCCGTTATTCCCTCACTATCATAGCCATTAATATCCAGTTGAAGTGCTCCTCTTGTCTCAAGAAGTCCATTACCCACACCTCCATCAGCTGATAAGCCATTATTTTGTTGTGTACCAGTAAAAATAGAATTACTTCCATGCGTGGTAATATTGGCACCTGCATTGATATTTATAACGCCATTACTTGAAACACGTGCTGCTGTTGAACCTTCGGTATTGCCGGTATTTTGACCTGTTTCAATCGTAACAAAACCATTAAAATTGATTATGCCACCATTTTGTGCGCGTGCACCAATCCCGTTAGTCCCTGCTAAAGTATTAATTAGAGTTACTGAAGAATTGGCGTTAATAACACTGTTTGTAGTGGAATTGAAAACAGGTTGTCCTACGGTATTTTGAGTATAGATTGCGTTATTAGCGGTACAAACACTTCCGGTAGTCGCATTGAGTCGATTTGCCGTTTGGGTACAAGCAGAATAACAAGGTTGTGAAATCGTGATAAATAACGAAAGCGCACTAATATAAAGTAATTGAATCCTTTTCATATAGGAAAAATTCCTTTTACCCCTATAAAAAACTTACACGGATACTAATTTAAAAGCAGCTTACTTACAAGTATTAATACGCATTAGCAGACTTACCCAAAAGAAAAACTCTTCACTCTAAAGGCCACTATAAAAATTTACTATTCTTTCTATAGCTGGACTCAAGAGTTGACGGCTGGAGCTTTTAGGCAAGAAATCCTAATGATCGAAGATAAACAATTACTGGCTTTAGCTTTGTTTATCTTGTTTTTTTCAGAAGCCACTAACGCAACAAATTCCTTGTCATCACAGGTATCAGCCAGTGCTTACACCCGTCACAGTAGTCAAGCTGATCTAATGTTCCCGCTAAACAGTAATAATACACATAATTTTTATGCCAATCCAAGTTGGCTTATGGTACTGATAATCAAGGTTACACTGGACCTAGGTTATCGCTGGATAAAAAATAACGCCGCTATTTTAGGATTATTTATTTGGTGGTTATACGCGCATTGATAATAATGCACGTTTATGGGGATTTCAGGTTCTTAAATGACGACTTATCAACCTCTTAGCTATGATCATCCATAAAAACGTTGTAAGATCACAACTTAAAATTAGATCTACTCCGAGTAGATACTCTTAACTCCAAGAATAACTACTTTTATTTTGTAATTTTTCAAATTTATCGATAGCCCTATATATCTGATTTTCGTGCTCCATTTCGATAGTTTCTCTGAAATTTAAAGGTTTTGCCTTTTTACCCCAAAGCGTATGATAAATCCAACTTAAAAATAGGGACTGGCTGTGGATCTCC
>Ga0209668_10000361_pt1 | contig 18570 bp, 11 predicted proteins | sample FrelakmetPLP11PL_FD_187150 | JGI IMG/M metagenome (GOLD analysis project Ga0209668, IMG submission 187150) | Freshwater lake sediment microbial communities from the University of Notre Dame, USA, for methane emissions studies - PLP11 PL (SPAdes)... | ecosystem: Environmental > Aquatic >... | reverse complement strand
GTCCTGTTTCACCAGTGGCACCTGTTTCACCAGGGGCACCTGTTTCACCAGTGGGTCCTGTTTCGCCAGGGGCACCTGTTTCGCCAGGGGCACCTGTTTCACCAGTGGGTCCTGTTTCCCCAAGTGCACCAGTGGGTCCTGTTTCACCAGTGGGTCCTGTTTCACCAGTGGGTCCTGTTTCACCAGTGGCACCTGTTTCACCAGTAGCACCTGTTTCACCAGTGGGACCTGTTTCACCAGTAGCACCTGTTTCACCAGTGGGACCTGTTTCACCAGTGGCACCTGTTTCACCAGGGGTACCTGTTTCACCAGGGGCACCTGTTTCACCAGTGGGACCTGTTTCACCAGTGGGACCTGTTTCACCAGAGGTACCTGTTTCACCAGAGGTACCTGTTTCACCAGGGGCACCTGTTTCACCAGTGGGTCCTGTTTCACCAGTGGGACCTGTTTCACCAGTAGGATAATTATCAGCATTAATAGTTCCATTAATAACTAAATTACCATTAATAGTTAAAGTATCATCTATCGTATTAATACATTTTGCACAAATGCATCCATCAACCTCTAAATCTTTAATATCGGCAATGCATGCTTTTAGTTTACATGTTCCTATTTTGCGAGCATGAACTGATTCCTGTAAATGATTTTTATCTTTTTTACACGATTTCCGAGGTCTTGACATAATATATATTATTATATTTTGAAAATTATTTTAAAATATAATTGATAAATTTTTTATAATTTTATATATATTTTTTTATTCTGACAAATAAGCTTTCATAATTACACCCGTTCCAGGATTCATTTGGAATCTTACGACATTTGATTGCGTAAGTTCACGACTTTACGTCTAGTTTTTCGCATAAGTGATTCTTTTTGATTGTTTTGTGAGACTTTTGCTGATAATATTTTGACTTTGATTTTCGGTTGATGTTGATGTTTAAGTTTATTTTTACCTGAAATAATTTCTAGTACTGTATCTGATATCTTTTTTTTGTTTTTGATTTGATATTTTTCTTTGATTTATCGGACTCGGATAATTGTTTGAAGTTAATTTTCCTGGTTTTTCTGCTGTGTTATTGGTTGAGTTATTTGCTGTGAATGTCGTTGAACAATGCATAATTGTGCACTCTGGCATGTTAACAGCCGGCTCCAAATATGATACTTTCCTGGAGTTGCTAACATTAGTTTATAATAATACAATTTGTATTATTTAAGTGTCATTAGTTACGATGTATACAGAGCATTTTTTTACATTTAGAATGTTAGCACAGTATACATATTAATGTAACTAATATGTTGAGGGATGTATAAATACTATAAGATTTATGTATTGTCATCACTAATATACAGTTATTACGTTATCTTTATATAATTTTATTTATATTATTCCAAATGAATCCTGGAATGAGTGTAATCTGTAGAAAAATTATTCTATTATACTTTTTCAACTATAAAAATATATGAATTCAATACGTCCGCAGCTGCATAACAACATGGATTTATTGCGCTATACATTATTTAATATTTATTCAACGCAAAAAATCCATGTTGCTAGACGTCTGCGCAAATTTATATAAATTAATTATTTTAGATGGGGTTACGCGGAAATATTACAGCATTATACCACTACGATGTACCATAAATTCAGCGTAGTTATACTGTGTTGATGTGCAGCCGCGTAGTATAATAAGATAATTCCTATATTGATTGTCATATAATTCAATTTAATAAATTTCTATCTGTGTTCATGTATGAATTATAAAAAGTATATATACCTAATTTTTCTACAGATTAAATTAATCCTTTTTTTTATTAAAAGTAAAAGAAAGATTAATTATAAAAACGTATATATTTATTTGAGCTCTCATAATTAGATTTATTCATTTAACATCATGTCTTTTTTATTCTTGAAATAATTATTAAAAATTCATAAATAAATCTGATTATGAGAGCTCAAATGTATTAAACTAATAAATAAAAAAAGAATTTACATCCATCCATGCGATTTTGCAACCCTAATGAATGCTGCTTCAGCTTCTGCTAATGTATATGGTATATGGTATTTATGTGGATCAATTCTTCCTCCGCCATCAATTATTTCTGAAATAAGAGTTATAAGTAATGATTCAGTTGTGCATGTTGGTATCCAGCCCTTTTCTGTTACAAGTTCGTTACACCAGCTTCCTGCTGATGTTATTCTGCCAGTTTGATACATAAATCTGGGTCTCACAACCCTTAAAAACGGTGGTGAAAATGGATAATTTTGTGGAAACTTTATTTCTAATTCAATTTCTTTAATACTGAATCTTTCCATATCTTGAGCAATCAATGTTTCCTTTGAAAATCCATGTATGAAAATTTTCCAATCAAATGGGTAATCTGGATTAACTTCTATTCTGAATAATGACCCTTCAGGTTTCATTTTCATTAATGTTTTATATTCCCTAATAATTTTTTTTATACTTTTCTGATTATATTTAATCAGTGAACTCATTTTGTTTTCATGAATTTTTGTATTAAATGTTGAATTAATTTCAGGTAGGCTTGAATGATTTGTCATAATAAGTAAATATCTTTGGATGAGTGCCTTATCATTATCACAAACATAAATTTGAGGTGTTTTAAGATATTTGTCTTTATTAATAATTTCGAAAACTCCAACAACGCTTTTGTGACCACTAGCTCCATAACCATAAGATACCTGAATATTATCAGATAAATAGATACCAGCACCATGAGCCGCACCAGCGGTCATGAGTTTAGTTCCGCTACAATTCTTTAATCCATTCCTTGTGATTGAATACCAATTAGCCCAATTTGACCCATGAAATAAGTACTGTGTTCCGGCAGTATCTTTAGATGCCAATAATTTAAATTCATCTTCTTTATCAGATGGATGAATAATTTTATAAATTTTGTATCCATTTCCTTTAATTTTTAGCATGTGATCATCTTTCTGAATTGTTACCTTACATGACATTAAGATAAATCTAATTAAAATGTATAAATCTTTTCCTAAAACATTTGCTAAATCAGTGTCAGTTTTTTGAACAGTTAGAATTTTAATAAGACTATTTGGTGTAAAATTTTTTATTGTTTCATCAATTTTAGTAAAATTTTTATTATAATCATTATATATTCCTGATAATTTTGATAATTTTCCTCTTTCAATTTCTGTAGTGTCTTGATATTTTAAGAAATGAGTTGGAAACGGTTCAAAAATATCATATTTTCGAGGACATGATATTGCATCAATGGCACTTTCTAAAAGGAAAATTGCTATATCCTCATCTTCGTTAAACTTTTCTATAACTGGATTACCAATAATCAATTCCTCAAATTTATAAATACATTTATCATTGCCGCACGGCATGTACATATCACTTTGAAATTCTAATCTTGTTTGACATATAGCACAATATGAATTGACATTTTCTTTTTTAATAAAGTCAATCAATTCGAGAAGTTGATTTGAATTAGTTAATTTAGAATTATTTATGACTTTTGCAAATTGCGAATCATTGATATTATCTTTATCTTTAGGTGTAAAAATCAAATTATTATCTTTGATAGAAATAACAACACAATAATTCACTTCATTATTTGTTGATTTTGTAAATGTAAATATTTTTGTCAACTTATTCTGTTTAATTATTAATTCTTGGCTGTTAAATGAAAGTAGTAATGAAAAAATTTCCTTTTCTGATGACATATTTATCTATTATTATTACAATATTATATGATTTATTTATTTATGATTGTTAAATCAAATTTTTGACTTAAAAATATAAGTAATTAAATAAATATATTAAAAGAATGGAATACACATTACTAACATATTATTTAATGAAAAGAATATTTCTTTTTTTTGATGAATGGTTATTTTATTTTGTTCTTATTTATCTTGTTAAAAAGAGATATTATAAAATAACTCCAATTGTTATGTTATACGGGCTAGCATGTATTTACACTAGTTATACAAACATTAATAAAATAGAAGAGAACCTAGTGGATATTCATCAGATAATTTGGTTGAGTGATAAACCTATTATTCATTATATTTATGATGGTTTTATTATTATTAAAAACTTGATTATCTAATGCATTATAATAAATAGTATAAAAATAATATTAGAGCATATTTAATTTTAATTCAAAAATCATTATATTGAATTAGTTGTCTTATCATTTTTCCGTCGCAGTCCATTTAATAGCTAGTAAAATATAATTATCATTATTTGATTATAGTATAACAAAATATTAAATGGAATTACTGTTTAATTATATTGCATATAGAATAATTATTTATTATTCTATAGCTAGTCAAATTGATTTATTATAGTATTGTGTTTGTTGATGCGTAAAATTTAATAAGAAATAGTAAAATAACATACATTTACAATAAGTATATCTAAAATTCACAATATCTTAATATAATAGTTATTTATTATACTTTTCTTTACTATGTATTCATTAACAAAAAATTGAATAATAATTGTTCTGCACTTATTATAAGATAAATAGATTAATTTGCCATACATAATAGGCAGGAAGTCTAGAATCCGTGGAAATGAATGATAGTCAATCTACTGATATGATTCCATTCAAAAGGAATCCTTTCGAAATTAGGGCAGAAGTTGCCAAACAGATTATGGAACAATATCCGGATCGATATCCACTAATTGTTGATTTCGGTCACTCTAACCAAAATAATATTGTCATCAAAAAGAAGAAATTTCTTGTGCCAGGTAATATAACGCTTCGTGAATTCATTTTAATTGCAAGAAAAATGATAAAAATTGAAAGGAATGATATGACTGTTCAATTATCAGTTACTGTAGCTGGACATATTGTGTCCCAAAACAATAATATAACTGATCTTTATGCAAGATTTAAGGATCTTGATGGATTTCTTTATATCATAATTTCAGCTAATTATTGAATGCATTCTAATTCATTCTAAGAATTTTATTGAAATATTAGTTAACAAAAATATTACACCCGTTCAAGGATTCATTTAGAATCCTTTGACATTTGATTGCTTAAGTTCATGCCTTTACGTCTAGTTTTTCACATAAGTGATTCTTTTTGATTGTTTTGTGAGACTTTTGTTGATAATATTTTGACTTTGATTTTCGGTTGATGTTTAAGTTTATTTTTACCTGAAATAATTTCTAGTACTCTATCTGATATCGTTTTTGTGTTTTTGATTTGAGATTTTTTCTTTTAATTTGTAGAAAAAATATCCTATTATACTTTTTCAACTATAAAAATATATGAATTCAATACGTCCGCAGCGGCATAACAACATTTATTTATTACGCTATACATTATTTAATATTTATTCAACGCAATAAATCCATGTTGTTAGACGTCTGCGTAAATTTATATAAATAAATTATTTTAGATGGGGTTACACGGAAATATTACAACATTATACCACTACGATGTATTATAAATTTAACGTAGTTATACTGTGTTGATGTGCAGCCGCGTAGTATAATAAGATAATTCCTATATTGATTATCAGATAATTCAATTTAATAAATTTCTATCTGTGTTCATGTATGAATTATAAAAAGTATATATACCTAATTTTTCTACATATTATGATTATATTTATGATGTTGTAATCTTTGGTCCAAATTTCTTCAAAAATTTGATTACTTGATTGAAAGTATGTAATATAATTAAATAAAAATCAATTTTGTAGAACTGTCAGAGAAAAGAATTAGATTAGAAAATAACGATGACCAAGAAAATAAAAAGATATGTATAGACATTGATATTAATAATTTGATTTGTCCAATTACAAGAGAAATATTCAATCGTCCAGTTACAACTGATGATGGTTTTACATATGAAGAATGGTGTATTCGGCGAATTTTAGAGAGCAACAATAAAATTAGTCCAATGACTAGAGAAAAAATTAATTCATATCATGAAAATAAGGCAATGAAATATTTAGTAGATAATTTTTTAGAGTCATATCCAAATTTTAAAAAAGATCAGTTTTCATCTAATATATATACTGATTATATTCAAAATAAAAATCATGCACTCTATTTGTTACGTAATAATAAATTTATACAATTCAGTCAAATGAAAAATATTCATTTGTTAGACAGTTATGTTAAAGATTCAAATTATACAATTATTGAAAAAATATGTCGCCATATTGAAATAATAGATATTGAAATATTCAAAAAAATTTTAATTAATTCTTTTGATCTTAATAAAACACCATTATATTATATTGCAAAATTGTGTCCATTAAATTATATTTATGCTGCAATTAATGTTGGAATTAATATAGAGTTTATTTGCAATAATAAAACACTTGTTCATGTTATCATGGAAAAAGATAATATCACAATTGAAAGTAAAAAAGAATTTATTAAATATTTACTTGATTATGGGTACCTAGTGAAAATTTTTATTAAAGACCCATCATGTTTTAATTTAAGTGATATTGGATGTCATACAGAATTATTAAATAAAATAACGGAAAATGAAGAAAGTTTTTATCGATTGATTGATATTAAGACATTATATCTTATTTGTGAATATTGGGAATATGAAAGTATCGGAAAAATTTTAAATAGAATTCTTGAAAAAGATATATCCTTTGAGAAATTATTGAATTATTATAAAAAGGAAAAAGTATTACATTTGATTGATTGTATTATAAAGATTTATGATCAAAATTTGCCTCATGAATTATTAGAGAAAATTAAATTATTTTTAGATAAAATAAAATATCGCGAATTAGAAATTCAATTAATAGATTATACTCTAAAAGAAAAATCAATTTACACCTATTCTGGAATTTGCTTAGACTATTGACTAATCAAAAAGTCATCGTAGTTAGGAGATTTAATAATCCATGAACTAACTTAACTTGTAGTTTACACCATGGAAGACTTAATATGATTATTTTTTAAAATATCATAGTATGCTACTTTCATTGATATATATTTATTAATTTTTTAGTGATAAATATTTATATTTATACTTTATATATTTTTTATAATATTTATTATGTTGTGTATATCCACCTTTTTGTGAAGGAATAGTTAGTGTTTTAATTAGTTCCATATGTGTATCATTGATTCCACCATTCTCATATGTTAAACTTTGTATAAAAATATATTTCATATTATCAAATTCATAAACAATAGTTTTTTCATTTGAAGATTTATTTTCTGGTTTTCCTAGTGAATTTTTAAAGTCATTATGCTCCGAATGATTGTCATCAATATAAATGATTTCATTGTATTTATCATACAACCCATATATTAATTTAGTTTTATTTTGTCCGCCATTTGTTTCGGTAATTCCATAAATTTTCTGAAAATAACTATAAAGATCAACAGCCAATAGAGCTGATGCGATTTCAGCGACAACGCCACGCGATGAAATATACAAATCAATATTAGCATCTTTTAGATTACTAAATAAACTTTTTAATTTTGCAATTCTTTCAATGCCACCGAATATATCATTAACATACTCAATTATATCATTTTTATATTTCTCATTATTTTGGTTTGGTTTTAGTTTTAGAATAAGATCGTGCATATTAGTATTCTCACGAAGACTTTTGTACAAATGTTTACTTGTCAATGTACAATCAAAATCAAACACAATACATTTTTTTTTTAAAGCATATAATTTATTTCCTAATGGACAATTAATATTATAACATATATTAATACTTTTTGTATTATTTTTTATAAAACTATTAAACATATTATCTTTAAGAAAATCAAGATATGTAATAGTTATACTATTTCCATCTGTCATAAACTGGGTACTACCACTAGCTGTAATATTAATAATATTTGAAATATCCTTTAGTTTATCACTAACCAAGAGATTGCGTTCTATTTTAATGACTTCTTTTGATCCTACTTCTCTCATTTTAGGCGAATTAGTTTCCGGATCAATCACTGGTATCCAGTCAGCATATGCATCTGGAGGTGCAACATTTATCCTTACTTGTTCAAATTGTTTTTCTGTTACTGTTTTTATTTCATAGAACAAAATGAAAAAAAACCTAAAAATATCTGCCATATCATAAGATTTAATATTATGTGCTATTTGGTTTTTTTTATGAAGACTAGTACTATATTCAAAATCCCATATTTTTGGAATGTATTTACGTACAGGAATATAATAGTTCTGTTCATTAAATGTATAACAGTAATATTGAGTTTCATTTGGTTTATAATTCACATCATTAACCATCAAAATATTATCTGGTTTTAAATCTCCATGCATAAAATTTTTTATATTAGATTTTATGACGTGTAGCTGATAAAAGATTTGGAACGTTATTTCTTTCATTTTAATTTCAAAATCATCATTATTTATGTTTTCTTTTATATATTCATCCAAATTAGTTTGTGCATATTCATATTCAATTATACCAATTTTTTTAAAATTTTTATGATAATTATTAGCTTCATTTAGTATGTCTTCCTTTGTTTTATCATCACATTCTATTTTTTTAGTAGCTTCATTGATTTGATCATTTTCATATAAAGCTATAGAGTTACATTTTACTATGTGATGATTACATTCTACATATTGTGAAATAAGGTCAGTAAAATATAACTCAACATGTGACGGGTGTGTTAGATCATCTATATACGCTGTCTCATTACTTCCAAATTTACTAAAAAAAATTATTTTATATACCATTTTATTAGAAATTATTATATAATTCCCAGATCTATCATTTTTTTTTACTATTGCATCTTGTGTACTGAAAACATCCATTCTATATTTATATATAATCTATACAAAAAATAAAATGAATTTTATATATTATACAGAAAACAATTATCTATAATACTTTTTAACATTAACTCAGATGTGATACTTTTTATTCTAATAATTATTTCAAGAATAAAAAGACGTGATATTAAATAAATAATATTAAAAAGTATATATAGATCTATCGTGAGTACTAAATATACCAACAATACTATCTATATATTGTAAATAATAAAAAACATATACTAACCAAATATAACACTTTTAGATATCCACATCTAACTCATACATTCATTGTTTTTTAATAGAATCCATAAAATTATCAACAATAATAGGTTTATAAACCAATTTATTTAGATAAAGTAATACAAGTTCTTGTTTTTGTTGTTTTGTTAAATTAACATTTTGATATACTAGTTGTTCAGCCGCAATACCTGGTCTTACATCAATATCAAGACATTGGTTTAGATCAATTAAATATTTAATAAGATCATAACTTTTAGATTCTTTGAATGCATGATGAATTAAATTCATTCCTCCTAATTCTAAACTAGATATCTCTAATTTTAGACCATATTGTAAAAAAGTTTTCAATAGTTCAAGATTTCCATGACTGATTACATAATGAGCTACATTTAATCCTTCTTTATTTAATTTATTAATATTGCATCCTAATGATAAAAATTCATCAAAAAATTTATTTAAATTATCCAATTTAGATTTATGTTTTACTAAATAGCCAAATGATGTTTCACCATTTGAGTCTTCACTGTTGATGTCAACATTCTTTGAAAGTAAATGTCTTATAACATCAACCGATGCATATTTGCATGCAATATGTAAAGGCTTGAGATTTCTAACATCATATGTATCATAATCAATAGAATGATCTATGATTGTCTTGATAGTTTCATCTGAACACATTATACAAACAACCTCAAAAAGAGATTCTTTATTTCTATTTACAACTGTATTTAGTATAATTCCTGTATATTCATGTAGACTTTCGAATTTCTTGTCTCTAAGTAATGTTAAAAATTCATTTTTAAATAAATAAAAAGGTTTCTTAAAAAGAAATTGATCAGATTTATATTCTTGATTTTCTTCTAAAAATTTATCAGCAAGAGCTTTAATTTGGCCAGCTTTCATTAGTTCAGATCCCATTCTTTGTTTTGTTACCGGGCTAACATTATTTTTATTTAAATGATTTTGAATTGCCATATTTTCATAAAAATAACCATCTTCAGCTAATACAGGATCACAAAAAATTAAATTTGTGATTGGGCATGTGAGATATTGTAGTAGTTTAGTTTTGTCCATTATATATTATCAAATAGATTAATTTTTTTATATATTTTATTTGTTATTCATATAATTATTAAATATTTCATCATTTGATTTATTATTATTAGAAATAATTTTATGTTGGCATTCTATATTATATTTCAATATCATTTCATCAATAGAATTAACATCGATATTTATAAGCAACTCTTTAATTTTCCTCAATAATTTGATTTTTTGATCATTATCATAGTTATCACTTTCTATAGTTCCTTCATAAATATTCTTAACATGTTCACTTATGTACGGAAAAGAAATACAATTTTTCTTAAAAACATAATATTCATAAATTTTTTCCTTAAATTGTTTTCTTAATTTTACTATATTTTTTTTCTAATATAAGTTCGTATAGGATCGTTATAATCTCTTCTCACTGGTTTTATAGATACATGGTGGTTTTTAAGTTCATTTTCTATTTGTTCATATGATGATACATTTTTAATTGTATAAATATATCTAAAACAAAAAGTATTTATATAGTTTGTTGAAATAATATATTTATTTAATATATAAGTGCTAATAAATAATTCTTCCATTACATAATTTTTAAATGTTGAATGTTCATACAATTTATTTTTATTATATTCATTAAATATTTCCAAGACAATATCACTAGATAATACAAGACCTTCATGTTGACAACCATATAGGATAAATTTATTTTTATATATATAATTCATAAAATGTATATCATTCTTTGCCATCTCAATCCACGACCATGAATGTTTTTCATTTTTTAATTTTTCAAAATATATATCATAATCTAATTCATTAATTGGTTTTTGTTTATCAATAATTTTTAAAGAAAAATTATCTAAAAAATCTGATGAAATTATTTTTATAAACATTTCATTTGATGCTACAAACCAAAAATAATCATAAGTTATGGATTTTTCGTAAATATAATTTATATTTAATATATGTTGATGAAATAAATCTATATTTCCCCAAATAGAAACATTTTTTGGGCGTATATTGACAATTTTAACAAAATCATATGTTTCTAATTGTTCATGACACAAATTTTCTGTTATTGACAATAAAATAAGTATACTATAATTTACAAAACATTTTTTAATATTATCCAACAAATCACATAAGCATTCTAAATTTTCATGAGCTGTTATGCTAAAAACTATCATACATATATTAGTTTTCATAAAAATTATATATATATATATATATGATAATTTTAATACCTTTAGGAGGAACAGGTGAAAGGTTCAAAAACCAAGGTTACACAAAACCTAAATCACTAATAAATGTTTTTGGGAAACCAATCATATTTTATTTGTTAGATAATTTAAATTTAGATGATGTAGAATTAGTTTGTATACCTTATAATAAAGAATATTCAAATTATAATTTTGAAGATTTATTGAGAAACAATTACCCTAAAATAAAATTTCAATTTATAAAATTAAATAAAAACACTGAAGGTGCAGCAGAAACAATAAATATAGCTTTAAAAGAATTAAATGATATAGATAAACCAATATTATGTTTAGATGGAGATAATTTTTATACAAAAGACATTATTAATATGTGGAATCAAAAAAATGCAATATTTACATTTATTGATGAAAGTGATACTGATTTATATTCTTATATAAAAACAGAAGACAATATAATAGTTACTGATATTGTTGAAAAAAATAAAATATCAAAATATGCTTGTAGTGGCGCTTATGGGTTTAGTTCCACAAAATTATTATTAACATACACACAATTTATTTTAGACAATAAAATAAAGCAAAAAAATGAATATTATACATCTAATGTAATAAAAGAAATGTTAAAAAATAATATACAATTTATAAATATTTCAATATCACCCAATGATTACGTTTGTTTGGGAACACCTATACAATTAATTTCATTTTATAATAATTATGCTATCAATTCGTGTATTACAGATAAATATAAAATAAAAAAAATGCGAATTTGTTTCGATTTAGATAATACATTAGTTAGTTTTCCAGAAATAAAAGGAGATTATACAACTGTAAAACCAATTATAAATAATATTAATTTTTTAAGATATTTAAAAAATTTAGGTCATACAATCATTATTTATACAGCTAGAAGAATGAATACACATAATGGAAATATTGGAAAATGTTTATACGATATAGGTAAAATAACATTTGATACATTAGAAAAATTTAATATACAGTATGATGAAATCTATTTTGGGAAACCGTATGCTGATGTTTATATAGATGATTTAGCATTAAATTGTCATTCAAATATGGAAAAAGAATTAGGTTTTTATATGGATAAAATAGACCCAAGAAAATTCAATAAATTGGAAATTAATAATATAAATACAATTAAAAAAATGTCAAATAATTTAGAGAGTGAAATATATTATTATAAAAATATACCAATATGTATAAAAGATATGTTTCCTATTTTTATTGATTATGATTATAATAATACTTGGTATTTAATTGAAAAAATAGATGGAATTAACGTAAGTCATTTATATGTAAACGAGTTACTTACAGAAAACACATTAATCCATATAATGAATTCAATAAATAGAATACATAATTCTATAAAAGATGAAAATATTGATAAATTAAATATTTATTCTAATTATTGTGATAAATTAAAAAACAGATATGACACGTATGATTATAGTATTTATAAAAATTCAAAAAATGTTTTTAATTATTTATATAATGAACTTGAAAAATATGAAAATGAAGAAAAAGGTCAATATGGTGTAATACATGGTGATACAGTATTAACAAATATATTAATAAATCGATATGATAAAATAAAATTTATTGATATGAGAGGTAAATTAGGCAACATCTTAACAATTAAAGGTGATATTTTTTATGATTGGGCAAAATTATTCCAATCATTAGTTGGATATGATAAAGTTTTACAAAACAAAAATATTTCAAATAACTATGAAAAACATATGATAGACGTTTTTAAAAATTATTTTATAGATAAATTCTCCGAAGAACAATTTAAAATTTTAAAAATATTAACTCAAAGTTTATTATTTACCCTAATACCACTTCATGATAATGATATGTGTGTAAAATTTTATGAATTGATTGAAAATATTTAATTATTATACTTTATATTTTTTACACCCATTATCAGATCCATTTAGATTTCAGCATAAGGCCAAATGGATCTGGAAATTGGTGTAAAAAACATTAAATTTCATAAATAATTACTTTAATATTTATGAATTTTTAATAATTATTTCAAGAATAAAAAAGACATGATGATAAATAAATGAATAATATTAAAAAGTATGTATGGGTTTAATTATGATAGCTCAATTATTAAATAGATTAATTTTTTATATATTTTATTTGTTATTCATATAATTGTCAAATATCTCATCATTTGATTTATTATTATTAGAAATAATTTTATGTTGGCATTCTATATTATATTTCAATATCATTTCATCAATAGAATTAACATTGATATTTATAAGCAACTCTTTAATTTTCCTCAATAATTTGATTTTTTGATCATTATCATAGTTATCACTTTCTATAGTTCCTTCATAAATATTCTTAACATGTTCACTTATGTACGGAAAAGAAATACAATTTTTCTTAAAAACATAATATTCATAAATTTTCTCTTTAGATAATTCCAGCATTAGTAATTTGTCTAGGATATATGTTAAATCATCATATGAAACATCAGAATTAATCATGTCAACAATAAAATCTAATCCAACTAATTTATATAAAGCACATTCATTTTCAATAATTTGATTAATTGATCTAATAAATATGTCTTGTTCAGACATATATGAAATTAAAGAAGAAGGATTATCTATAAATATTTTCAACAATAATCCATTTTCTAAAAAGTAATTAATTAAAAAATTTTTTTCAGAATGCGATATAGTATTATTTTTTGTTAAAACATATATGATATTTGAGGATCCTTGTAATCTATTTGAAAAATTAAATACTTCTGCACCTACATCAATTGCTGCCATTATATGATTTTTATTTCCATTTTTTGTAATATAATACATTGGTGAAAATCCTTCTCTGCTTTTACAATTCAAATCGAATGAATGTGATAAAATTATTTTAAAAATTGCAATATCTTGACATTTTTTTACTATATGAGTTATGATATAACCTGAAGATGTTGCATAATCAAGTAATCTGATATCAGTGACTTCACTAAATTTTGTAAAATTACCATGTTCAAGAAATTTAATACATGCTTCTTTATTTTGTAAATAATCATTATAAATTATTTGATCAAACTGATCTTTTTTTAATTCTGGATTTATCTCAAATAATTTGGTAACTAAACTTTTAACTATTTTATTTTCACAATATGACGTTATTGGTTCCCTAGTTATCGGACTTGTTTTTTCATTGTCATTATCTGCTGAAACACATTTACTAATTGCCCATTCTTCATATGTAAATCCATCATTAGCTGTTACTGGTCGACTAAATATTTCCCTTGTAATCGGACAAATTAATTCATTAATATCAATGAATACTTTATTTTGCTTATCATGTTCATTAATATCATCTCTGCATCTTTTAGACATTAATATTTAATAAATTATTCATTAATATATACTCATTCCAACATTTATTTGAATTTTCAATATTTATGTAGTATAATAAATCCATATTGTTATACAACAGCGCAGATTTCAAAATTTAGGTATATAATTATGGAAAAAGTATAAAAGAATAATTATTCTATAGCTAAATTATTAAATTTATTTATTTCATATATTATATATAAGATGTATAAAACTAAATATTACAAATATAAAAACAAATATTTAGATCTTGTAAAAGAGGAAGGATTTAATGATCCAGATAAAGTTGATGCATATGATTCTCCTGATTTAGATCATGCACCAGAAGAAATTGATGATTCTGTGCAAGAATTAGACAATGAAATAAATGAAAATCTAGAAGAAATGATCATGAAAAAAGAGAACTTTGAAGGATTCGATACAAAAAAAATCGATTTTGTTACTGAAGATCTACAGCAAGTTATTATTGATATTGGTGAATTTGGAAAAGCCCGTGGAAAAATTTATGATGTTGGAGAATTTGATAAAAGTTTATTTACAAATGTATCAAAGGCAAATAAAAATAAAATTCTAGAATTGAAAGACAAAAATTCATTTGACATATTTACAAATAGATATGGAAAACCGGTTAGAGGAAAATTATTTATCAATTGGAAAATGGTTGCTGGTGATTATAGAGGAATTTATATTGCAAGTTCAGTTTTAGGTGATAGAGAAGAAGATATACCTTTTTTTGATAAAACATCTGATAATTGGCTCAATTATGACTATAATAGACTAGATGATGTTATCATTTTTCAAAAAATTCGAGATCTCATTAATTTTAAAAAAATTACTAAACCATTTGTCGGTAAAATGGTTGATGAATATGCAATTGGTGAAGAAGAATTCGCAAGATTTAATGATCCATTAACATATGATAAAATAATAATGATCAATGATTCAAAATCATTCGATAAATTTACAAACAAATATGGAATGATTAGTAATGATCAAATAAAGATTGATTGGAACGCTGTTAATCATGATTATGCTGGCTTTTATATTGACAAAGATAATGACTTTTTTGAAAAAAGATCAAATAAAGCATATTATCAAGGTGAAAAATATTTTAGTTGGGTGGAAAAATATAATATTCACAAGGGTATTGTTTATTTATTTGACTAACTTGGAAAAATTGATTTACTTACAACATATTATTATTATTTAGATAATATAGTAAAAATCAGAAGAAAATGACTGATATACTTGAAGATATGAAATTTACTATATTACAAGGTGAAGTATTTAAAGAACTCCTTGGATTCTTTAAATTCTACAAATTAACATTGGATCCAGAAATAGAAAAAAATCAATTATTAAAAGATGGAATGAATATGATTCCATTAAATCAAAGAAATGGACATTGTGATGGAGGAATTGTATTTAATATTCAAGAAAATCTTTTCAAAAGTGCTATTGGTAATACATTTAAATATAAAAATATACGAGAAGTTGAAATTCCTAATGATGCAACTATTTTCATTGATTTTAATTCATTAAGATCCGATAAATTATTTTTCAAAGAAAAAATAAATTTAGAAAATTCAGATATTTGGAATGATATCAATTTTTGCAAAGAAACATTAATGTATGATAATGCATATTTAAATTTCATTAAAAATCCACCTTATGAATTATTAGATTGGATTTTATCAAAAAGACCTTCTGCTATTGAGTATGTTAATAATCCGCCAAATGATTTAATAATCAAAGTTCTTAGTGAATCGCCATATATGATCAGACATGTGAAAAACCCATCAATAGAACATTATCTATTGGCTTATGAAAAAAATGTTAATTCAATTCAATATATCGATATTAAAGAAAACATTTTAGAAGAGTTAATAAAAATTAAACCAGAAATAAAAACATTGAGAGAGAGAAAAAATAGTCATTATATAAATTATAATGGATATTCCTATGTTGATGGAATATGGAAGAGAGTAGACAATGATCATACTTATCAATTCATCAATTCTGAGAAAAAATACAAAGAAGAAACAGAAGAAGAGTCAGCTAAGGAAATTAGAAAAAATCCATTTCATATTTATTCTGTTAAAACACAAACCCAAGATCTATGTAATCTAGCCTATTCTCTAAATAAAGAAACATTTAAATATATTGATCCGAAATATTTAAATGTCGAAATGTGTAATGAAGCTGTTCAATCAAATTACAAAATGTTAAATTATGTTCCAGAAGAATATATTAAATCACTAGATACTAAAATTATACTTTTAGCATTGGAAAAAGATGGAAAATTAATTGACAGAATACACGAACCAACATATGAAATGTGTTTTGCTGCAGTGATGAATAACCCGGAAGCAATTTATAATATTAAAGATAAACCTAAAGAAATTATGCTAATGTTAGCTAGAACAAATTCTAAGTATTATCATTTGTTTGATGAAATACCAACTGATGATCCAGTTGAACTTAAAAAAATCATTTCTGAATATCCGGTATTTTATTCTAAATTGAAAAGTAAAACTAAAGAATTAACTGAAATTGCAATTGGTAAAATACCTGAATTATTAAAATATGTACCAGAAGAATTGCAAGATGAAGAACTATGTGCAATAACTGTTCTTATAGCTCCAAAAACTTTGCAAAATATTATTAAACAAACAGATAAAATTTGTATGAATGCTGTGACAATAGATGGTCTATGTTTAAGATATGTTAAAAATAAAACTAATGAAATTTGTTGGAAAGCTCTTCAAACTAACCCATTGGCTTTAGAATTTATAACTGATCAAACAGAAGAAATGTGTTTATTTGCAATTAAAAAAAGTGTCAGATCAATTGAATTTGTAAAAACAATAACAGAAAATATATTAGAACTTGCTCTTGAGTTGAGTCCATTTTTAATTAAAGAAGCAGTGAGTTTATGTCCTGAACTTTTAACTAGTAAAATAATTAAGACAGTAGTCACAAAAAATAGCTTATTATTAAAACATATTCCAAAAGAATTAATATCATCTGAAATATGTTATGCAGCTCTTGATAATAATCCAGAAGTACTTGAGTATATTGATCAAGATTTTGTTACAAATGACTTAATTTTAAAAGCAATTCGAAAAAATGGAAATGTGATTCGATTTGTTGCCAATAATAAACAAACAGAAAATGTTTGCATTGAGGCAGTTAATAGTCAGCCCTTTTCACTGAGATTTATATCTTTTGAAAAACAGACTGAATCAGTTTGTATGGCAGCCTTAAATAAAGATGTATTATCATTTGAACATATTAAACATAAAAAACCAGAATATTGCTTTTTTGCAGTTGGAAAAAATCCGTCAATTATGTCGTACATTAATTCAAAAGATGAAATTTTATATCAAATGTGTTTATGCATTAACCCAAAAGGATTGCATTATATTAAAGACATAGATATGAGAAGTATTGGAACTGAATTATTACATGAAATTGAAAATATTATTTTATCAATGATCTCTCATAATTAGACCCATATATACTTTTTAATATTATCCATTTATTTATCATCATGTCTTTTTTATTCTTGAAATAATTATTAAAAATTCATAAATATTAAAATAATTATTTATAAAATTCAATGTTTTTTATATTTACACCCTTGTGGTTATAATATAATTTTATCATATTATTATATTACACCCGTTCCAGGATTCATTTGGAATCCTACGACATTTGATTGCTTAAGTTCATGACTTTACGTCTGGTTTTTCGCATAGATGATTCTTTTTGGTTTTCGGTTGGATTTTTTGTTGATAGTATTTTGACTTTGGTTTTCGGTTGATGTTTAAGTTTATTTTTACCTGAAATAATTTCTAGTACTGTATCTGATA